>Ga0163144_10004613_pt1 | contig 30951 bp, 23 predicted proteins | sample OliLak19BULKMAT1_FD_123175 | JGI IMG/M metagenome (GOLD analysis project Ga0163144, IMG submission 123175) | Freshwater microbial mat bacterial communities from Lake Vanda, McMurdo Dry Valleys, Antarctica - Oligotrophic Lake LV.19.BULKMAT1 | ecosystem: Environmental > Aquatic > Freshwater >... | reverse complement strand
TGATTTGGCATCTGAGTTGCCTAGCAGTGCGTCCGAATAGAGCCGCAGTTCTACCCAAAAAGGCAGATTTGTGAAATTATACAACTCGCGCGGATCGACAACCTCATCCGAGGCGTTTGTCTTGAATGATCGCGGTATAGACCTCACGTGCGCAACCCGGCTCTCGCCTTGATATTTATTTGGATCGTCATCGCGGTTAGCAAGCGCGCCAATCTTGGAATGTGGATGCAAAATTGTTCGCGTGCCGTCCCGCAACAATACCACTTGATCGAACGGTTTATACATACCCGACAACGCAATCGCGGATTTACCGTCAGTTGTCGTCGCACGTCCTTTGGAACCGTCCTCTCGATAGGCGGTAACAACTCGATCGGCGTGAATATCAGCGGTGAATTCTATGACGCCTTCGCGATGCAGGGCCGCATCGATGAATGGAGGCACAGTCATACTGATATCGTCAATTTTGCCTTTTTCGGCGAGAATCTTCTTGATCTTCTTGTCGAGGACGGCGGGATCGTCATGCAGTTGGATTGACGAATCGAAATCGTCGGAGAAACGGTACTTCCCTTGCCAGGTCTTAATCCGCGAATAGTTTTCCTCCAACTGCGCTGCCATTACTTGGAGCAATTCGCCAGCTTCTTTGTGCGAAAGAGGCGGTTCAGCGCTCGCTGTACGACCGACGAGCGAACACGCGAACGCCATCATCAGCATCCGTGCGACAAGTCCGAGCGAACAACGGCGTTTTGTGTACTTATTTGTCAACATAGCGCACCATAGAAGTACAAGGAATTGTCAAAACCTGCTCGCCCCCATCCCATTTGGCGAGGACGCGCAGCTTTCCGTTCCGAAAACCGACCGTGTCGAGCTTGGGTTTCACCGCGATCACTGTAGCATCTTCCTGAGAAATCATCGCGTCAAATCCGGCCGGAGTTTCGACGATGCTGAGCCGGCAAGGCAAGCCGTCCAAATGCTTCACTTGAATCCGTTTCTCATGCGCCTCGCCGCTCTCCTTGGTGAGAATGCCGAAGCTCGCCACAACCGGAATGCAGCGCACATCCGGCTCTAAATGCCAGGTGACGGGGATTTCAACCAACGGCCGCAACGCACTGCTGGTGCGGACAAACAGCTTTCCAAAAACAGCGTTATTCGGCCCTTCCTGGGCAGCCGCTCCGGGGCGCAACGTCATTTCAAGGGAATACTCTTTGAGTCCAGAGGTCGCTGAATCGGTCAAGCGATACTCCAGCGGCACTCCGTTCAAGGCAACCGATTCAACCGCAAAACGGTCGTCCTGCGTTTCTTGCAATTTCAGCGTCGCGTGGATCGGGCTGTTGTCGCTCGTGCGACGCGCGCCAACATGCAACGCCTCCGGTTGAACCTTGAGACCAGCCGGTTCCCAGGCATAGACATCGAAACGAATGTACCCCAACGCCTCATCCGAGCCGGGAAGGCAAAATTCAGCCAGACCATTTTGGTGGATCGGCCGGCCGGCGCTCCCCCCTTTCAGGCTCATTCGCACTTCCTTCGATTCGCCAGCGGCCAGTTCAGTCGGCTGCGCGGGATCGACGCCAACGCAACCGCACGATAAGTGCATCTTCTGGAGCAAGATCGGCGCCCCCGACTCATTCGTGATGACGAAAGTCGCATCTTTCGTCTCCCCCGGCAGCACTGGACCAACGCTAGCCCAGAGCCGATTGACGCGAATTCTTGCCGGTCCGAATTCATATACGGGACCGCTTGGGCGAGTTTCGCGGTTGATCGCTTGTTGCCAAGTCAGCGCGAAAAGCTGATTCGCGGGGACGCAGATTGTCGCTCCATCGGACTGGGAAAGCAGGCATAGCCGCTCCGCACGATACTCAAAGCAGTCAATGATTGCAGCGGCAATCAGGCCGTTTCCCGTTAAGATTGTCGGAAAGGAAGATGAATCGAGTGCCGTAAGATCGCTTGACGAAAACTCACGAACCACCAGCTTTGTCTGATTGCGCGCGGCTATTTCTAGAAATTCCGACTCGCGTGCGGGAAAGTCGCCGGGAGCCGGAGGATTCTGCCCCCCCCCCCCCGACTTAGTAGCGTTCAATTCCGGCTGTCCCAGGCCGAAAATTCTGCTTGCCCAAACGATCGCATCGCCTTCGGCAACCGCCGCTTGCGAAACAGCAACTCGCGAAGAATTTGCTTGTGCGACGGAATGGAAGCGAACCTGGTACAACCAAATCCCCACCGCGGCGACAGAAATTATGCACAAAGCCCAATTAATAAGGCTCGGTTTTGTAAAGTGAATCCTCATACGCTCCCCCCGTATACGGTTTCATGCCCTAGTGTGACTAAACCGCTGGCATTGTAAATGGAAACATGAATTTGTCAATAGTTATGACTTACGAATCTGCTTCCTAAAAGCCATCCTATAGCTGGGATTTGCGAAAACGCAGAGGTCGCAATGGGATGCAGAAGTAACGAAATAATTAAATTTACCTAACTTGAACGCATCAGAACACGAATGAATTGTAACGATAACGAATTTTTTAGTGCATTTTGTGATTTAAAAGTATCTTCTGCGTCGCTCTGCAGCCTTCGCGTCCTCTGCGTTTTCAGTATTTCCGCATTCGCATTTGAGCGATGACTTATCCCCCCGCCAGCAGCTTCCGCAGCACAGTCTGCAAGATCCCCCCGTTGCGGTAATAATCCATTTCCACCGGCGTGTCGATCCGTACCTTCGCAGCGAACGTAAGCACGCTTCCGTCGGGCTTGGCGGCGGTGACGGTCAGTTCCGAGCGCGGCTCGACATTCTCTCCCATCGGGATATCGAACAACTCCTCGCCGGTCAGGCCAAGGGCTTGCCAACTCTTCGGCAAAACAAGCGGCAGGACGCCCATGCCGACCAGATTGCTGCGATGGATCCGCTCGAAGCTGCCGGCCAACACAGCCCGCACGCCAAGAAGCATCGTCCCCTTCGCCGCCCAATCTCGGCTGCTGCCGGTGCCGTATTCTTCACCGGCCAGGATCATCAGCGGCGTACCCGACTCTTTATATTTCATCGCCGCGTCATAAATCGGCATGATTTTGTCGCCGGGGAGCAGCCGCGTCACGCCGCCTTCGGTACCGGGCGCCAGCAAATTGCGGATGCGGATGTTGGCGAACGTGCCGCGGGTCATCACGCGATCATTGCCGCGCCGCGCGCCATAGCTGTTAAAGTCCACCGGCGAAACGCCGTTGGCCTGCAAAAACTTCCCCGCGGGGCTGTCGGCTTTGATCGATCCGGCCGGACTAATGTGGTCGGTGGTGACCGAATCGCCCAACGCCGCCAAGCACCGGGCGCCGCGGATCGGTTTGATCGCGCTAGGGGCGGTTCCCAAATCGACCAAAAACGGCGGCTCTTGAATGTAGGTGCTGTCCACCTTCCAGTCGTATAACATGCCGCCGCCGACCGGGATCGCGTTCCACTTGGGATTGCTCTCCCACACGCTCGTGTATCGCTTCGTGAACATCTCAGGGAGTACGCACGCGGCCATCGTGCTGGCGACCAGTTCGGCGGTGGGCCAAATCTCTTTCAAGAAGACCGGTTTGCCGTCAGTGCCGATCCCTAGCGGTTCGGTCGCTAAGTCAATCGTCGTCGAACCGGCCAACGCATAGGCCACCACCAATGGTGGACTGGCGAGATAATTCGCCTTCACATGCGGATTGACTCGCCCTTCGAAATTGCGATTCCCCGAAAGCACGGCCGAAACGACCAAATCGCCGTCGGTCACCGCCTTGGCAACCGGCTCGGGCAAGGGACCGCTATTGCCGATGCAAGTGGTGCAACCGTAGCCGACCGTTTGAAAGCCGAGCTTGTCGAGATAGACGTTCAGCCCCGACTTTTCAAAGTAATCGGTCACGACGCGCGAGCCGGGGGCGAGGCTCGTCTTAACGTACGGCTGCACGTTTAGCCCGCGCTCGACGGCCGCTTTGGCCAAGAGGCCGGCGGCGAGCATCACGCTGGGGTTGCTGGTGTTGGTGCAACTGGTGATCGCGGCAATTACCACGGCCCCATGGCCGATCGTGCTGGAATGGCCGTTATCTTGTACCTTGGCGGTGCTGGCGAGTTTTTCGTCGCTCAGGGCAAAGCCCCGATCCGCAACCGGCGCGCTCAGCGCTTTGATGAAACTCGATTTCACTTGCGTGAGCGGAACGCGGTCTTGAGGGCGTTTCGGTCCTGCCAGACTCGGCTCGATTGAATCTAGATCGAGCTTGAGCGCCTTGGTGAAAACTGGCGCGGGGCTGTCGTCGGTGCGGAAGAGACCTTGCTCTTTGTAATAGCGTTCGACGAGTTGCACCTCAGCCTCGGTCCGCCCGGTTTGTCGCAGATAGTTGAGCGTTTCGACATCGGTCGGAAAGAACCCGATCGTGGCGCCGTATTCGGGGGCCATGTTGCTGATTGTGGCCCGGTCAGCCAATCGCATGTGCGACACGCCGGTGCCGTAAAACTCGACGAACTTGCCGACCACTTTTTCTTTCCGCAGAATTTCGGTCACCGTCAACACCAAGTCAGTCGCGGTCGCTCCGGCCGGCAACTTGCCCGTGATTTCAAAGCCGACCACCTCGGGCATGAGCATATAGAGGGCTTGGCCGAGCATGACCGCTTCAGCCTCGATCCCGCCGACGCCCCACCCTACCACGCCCAGCCCGTTGATCATCGTGGTGTGGCTGTCGGTCCCCACGAGCGTATCGGGGATCGCGGTCAATCGGCCGCGCGAATCAGGCCGGAGGAAAACTCCCTTAGCCAGATATTCCAAATTCACTTGATGCACGATGCCGATATTCGGCGGGACGACACGGAAGTTGTTAAACGCCTTTTGGCCCCAGCGGAGAAATTCATAACGCTCGCGATTGCGGTGAAATTCCAGCTCGACGTTCAAATCGAGCGCGTTGGCTTTGGCGAATTCATCAACCTGCACAGAGTGGTCGATCACCAGATCGACCGGAATCAACGGGTTGATCTTGGTTGGGTCGCCGCCGACGCGCTGCATGGCGCTACGCATCGCGGCCAGATCGACCACACACGGCACGCCGGTAAAATCCTGCAGCACCACGCGGGCCGGCTTGAAGGGGATTTCCAACTCTGCCGGTTTGGCGGCGTTCCAGGCGGCGAGGTTCTTCACGTCGTCGGTGGTGACTTCGTAGCCGTCGCAATTGCGGAGCAGCGATTCAAGCAGCAATCGCATCGAAAACGGCAAGCGACTGACCGCGCCGGAAGCGAGGGTATCGAGCTTGCTAAGCCGATAGATGCCGGCCTTGCCGGAACCGGTGTCAAACGTGTCAAAGGCGGAAAACGGATCAATTTGGCGCGTCACGGCGGACATCATTCAAGACCTTTGAAAAAACGATTTCACGGAATTCGCTTTTTCCCAGCATAGAAAGGCTGGGTAAGCGGGCGAACAAACGGTTCCGGACGCGAGACTTATGAAGCTGACGCGATTTTAGCGATTCCTCGTCGCTTTGTCTTCCCTGGTGGAAGATTGGAACTCCGCCAGTGGTGGTGATTTGGATTCACCTAGACGAGCCGGTATAATCAAGCGAATCGCCGCATGGGTCAGTTTTAGGCAAACCGGGTAACGCGGCAATCAAGTCATAAATTGGAAGGGGCCGCCAAACATTGGTCCCTGGTCTTGAGAAGGGAGCGACTTCGATGGCGTTTGGCGACGAGGCAATCGTGCCGCTCCGCGCGGCGTTGGAACTTTCGCCGGGCAATCTGCCGTTGCGGCTGCACCTGATTCGCACGCTGCGCAACTTTGCCCGTTTTGGCGAGGCCGAAACGGAATCCCGCGCGGGTTTGGCTCAGGCGCCGCAGAATATGGAGTTAAAGCTGGAATTGGCATTGGCCTTTTTTCAGCAGGCAAAACAGAGCCAAGCAGAGGTACTCTGCGAAGATTTGGTTAAGCAGCGCGATCCCCCGGCGGTCGCTTATGTGCTATACGCAAAGGTACTCTTTCGCAACGGCGACGTGGCTAACGCGGTCGCCCAATACAAGAACGGCATCGAACTCAGCGCGGATGCGGCTGACCGCGAATTTGCCGACCAATTGGGGATCTCGCCCTCCGCGGTGACCAATAGCGGCGAGGTGTTCGACGGCCGCGTGCGCGAACGCTACGACGCCGATTCGACCGAAAGTCCCACGCATGATATCGAACGTCCCAAAACGCGGTTTCAAGATGTCGGCGGAATGCATACCGTCAAAGAAGAGATCAGTCTCAAAATCATCCTGCCTCTCAAGCACCCCGAACTCTTTCAGGCCTATGGCAAATCGGCCGGGGGCGGGATTTTGCTGTATGGGCCGCCGGGCTGCGGCAAAACCCACCTCGCGCGGGCGACGGCGGGGGAAATCCAGGCCGGGTTTATCTCGATTGGCATCAACGACGTGCTCGATATGTGGATCGGCAGCAGCGAAAAGAACTTGCATGCCATCTTCGAGCAAGCACGCGACAACACTCCTTGCGTCCTCTTCTTCGATGAAGTGGACGCGCTCGGGGGCCGCCGGTCGGACCATACGCAAGGGGGCGGGCGAAACATGATCAACCAATTCTTAGCCGAAATGGACGACATTCAGCAAAAGAACAGCGGCCTACTGGTATTGGCCGCCACCAATGCCCCGTGGCACGTTGATCCGGCCTTTCGCCGGCCGGGTCGCTTCGACCGCGTGGTCTTTGTCCCCCCGCCCGACGACGCCGCGCGGCAAGAGATTTTGCAAATCCATTGCCAAGGCAAGCCATGCGAACCGCTCGATTTTAAGCAATTAGCCAAAGTGACCGACCAATTTTCGGGCGCCGACTTGAAAGCGGTGGTCGATACGGCTATCGAAGCCAAATTGCGCGAAGCGATCAAAGCGGGAGGACTTAAACCGCTGACCACCAAAGACCTGCTCGCCGCGGCCAAACAACTTAAATCGACGACGAAGGAATGGTTCGCCACCGCCCGGAATTATGCGTTATATAGCAATCAGGGGGGAGCCTACGATGACGTTTTGAAATATTTGAAGATGACGTAAGTAATTAAGCAGTTTTAGCGTTTGAATGCGACGACTGAGGATGAAAAATCGGGAGGATTGAAAGGTGAACTTGGGCCGTGACTCCAAATCTGAAAACTTTCGTCGCTTCACTTCGCAAGTAGTCATATGAACCAGAACCCACTCTTGCAACACGCGCGGTTGCTATTTGAGCAAAACCGCGCCGAGGCGGCGGAAACGAAATTACGTCAATTATTGGTTTCGGACCCACAAAATAGCGATGCCGTTGCGCTGCTAGTGCTCTGCCTGCTCCAACGTGAACAATATGACGAAGCTACCGAGCGAGCTAAAGAGGCAATCGCCCTTTCGCCCGACACGGCGTACTTTCACGCGGTGCTGGGACAAATTTGGTTAAAACGGAATTATCTCCAACGCGCCGAACAACCGCTGCAACAAGCGATCGCCCTGGATCCCTATCATCCGTGGTTCCGGGTCATCCTGGCGCAATTGCGTTACAGGCAAAGTCGCTTTGAGGAGGCGTTAGCCGCCGTCGAAGGAGCGTTGGAACTGAATCCCGAAGATGATTCGGCGACGGCGCTGCGGGGTGAAATTCTCCGCCGCATGGGACGCAGCCTTCCCGCGGCCGCCGCACTTGAAGAAACTTTGGCTCGGGATCCCGAAAACGCCTATTCGCACGCGATTATGGGCTGGACGAAACTCCAGCAAGGCGACCGCAAGCAAGCCTTGACCTACTTTCGAGAAGCGCTCCGCCTCGAGCCGGAATTGGAGATGGCCCGCGAAGGAATGCTCGACGCGCTCCGCGCCGCCAATCCGTTTTATCGCGCGGTCTTGCAATTCACGTTTTGGATCAACCGCTGGCCGCCGCGCGTTCGCTGGGGGATTCTCTTAGGCGGATTTTTCGGCGTGCAAATTCTTGCCAATCTCGCCGAACAACAACCCGCCTGGGCACCTTATTTGTGGGTCTTGATCTTTGCTTATATCGCGTTTGCCTTTTCGACCTGGTTCGCCACGCCCCTGACCAACGTCTTGCTCCTCTTTCATCCGCTTGGGCGACATGCATTAACTCGCATCGACCGCTGGGCGGCGGTCGGGACCGGTTTGGCGTGTGTGGCCACGCTTGTCGCCGCGGGATTAGCGTTAGCCAAACCAGAAAGTGAACATCGTTTTTTGGTGGCGCTCTTTACGTTTTCCGCCACGATCACCGTGGCCAGTTCGCTGCCGATTCCTCCCTCGCGGGCGAGGAATATCATGCTGATTTATTTAGTAATCATCGTTTCGCTGACGGTGGCATTCGCGTCACTAACGCTGTTCGAGCGATTGATTCCCCTGGCGCAAGTCCCCACTATCGTCAGCGCATATATCTCGCTGATGCGCTGGAATACTCTGATTTCGACCCTGGCCCCGCAACTCCTCGTCTCGATCCCTGAACGGCATTGATGCGAATTGAATTGATCACAGGCATCGCCTTGTGGCCACGCTTTCGGGTTGACACGGCTTGGAGCGGCTCTTTAGTCTAATGCACTGTGACTCAGCTTGATTTCATTGGAAACCTTCGCACCGCATGACCCTTGTTTTACTGACCGCGTTTCAACCCTACGACCGCTGGCCGCAGAATGCCAGTTGGTTGACCTTGCTGGAATTAACCCGCGAGTTGCCGTCGGAACCGCGAGTGGACACGCGGCTTTACCCGGTTGAATACGACGCGGCGCGTGAACTGCTCATCGCCGACCTGCGCGAGAATTACGACTTGGCGATCCATCTCGGCCAGGCCCCGGGCAGCAGCCGCTTGCAATTGGAAGCGATTGGCCTGAACGTGCGGCAGAACGTGAACGCAGGAGAGACCGGCACGCTGCTGGCCGACGGTCCAACGGCGTATCAGAGCACGCTGCCGCTCAAAGAATGGGCGGCGCGGATCGTGGCGGCGGGCATCCCGGCCGAGGTGAGTTACCACGCCGGCACCTATTTGTGCAACGCATTGTTGTACTATTCATTGCACTATACTCAGGTGCTGGGGCTGAAGACGCAGAGCCTATTTCTGCACGTCCCTCTTGACCCGAGCCAAACGGCGGCCGAACCGAAGGGAATGCCCTGCCTGCCGGCCAGTTACTCCGCGGGGGCGATCCGGATCATGCTGGAGGAGGCGTTGGGGTTGTGAGGGAACGGCAGAAGTCAGAACGCAGTAAAAGCAGTGGCTTCCTACCGCCGAATGCTTTGCAAACTAACTCTTGCAATTCTGGGGGTTGGCGGGGATGCTAGAAAACTGCCATCCCTTCCCATCAGTTATCAGAGTGCCAGATGCCCCCCAAAGTCAAACGCGCGCTCGCAAAATCTACAAAAGTCGTAACGAAACAACCGGTCAACGACCAACTCCAAGCCACGCTCGATTGGCTAAAAAAGACCGGCGCCAAGAGAGTCCGCGACGGCATGGCCCGGTTCGCGATTCCCGCGGACAAGGCGTTTGGCATCACGGTCGGCGCGTTGCGGCAGTATGCGAAGAAACTCGGGCCGAATCACGAACTCGCCCTCGCGCTCTGGGAGAGCGGCTGGTACGAAGCCCGGATGTTAGCGACGTTCGTCGCCGAACCGGCCCTCGTCACGCCCGCGTTGATGGACCGCTGGTGCCGCGAATTTGATGACTGGGCGATATGTGACACGGCTTGCTTTCATTTATTTGATCGCACGGCCCATGCTTGGAGCAAGCTTGAACCGTGGTCCCGCCGCAGCAAAGAGTTCGAGAAACGTGCGGCCTTCGCGCTTCACTGGAGTCTCTCGACGCATGATAAAAGCGCCGCTGACGCGCAGTTTCTGATGGGCCTAAAACTCATTGAGCGCGCGGCCGACGACGAGCGTAACTTTGTCAAAAAGGCCGTAAACATGGCCCTCCGTGCGATTGGCAAACGGAATCCGGTGCTCCACGACGCCGCTGTGGCAACGGCGCGGCGACTCGCCGAATCAACCAACGCCACCTCCCGCTGGGTCGGGAAAGACGCGTTGCGGGAATTGACCAGTGCCGTGGTGACGAAACGGCTCGCAGCGAAACGCCTTGCGAAATAACGCACACTGCATACATTACGCAAGGTATTCCAACGAGTATATTCATCCCAAGTTCTCAGCAGGGCATCAGGATGGAAGATCAATCCAACCGTCGCCTCTTCCAAAACACGCTCATCTCGCTGGCCATTTGCCTCGTCGCGGTCCTCGTCTGTTACTTTTGGATCGATCGCCCGGTCGCGTTTTACGTCAATCGCCACGAGTTGAATAAAATCGAGTTCTTTCGTTGGCTCACTTATCCGCCGCCTTGGCTGCAAGCCTGGGCGCCGGCGATCATGGCCGTGTTGCTTGTCTGCCGCGTCTGGCGGCCGTTTGCCCGCTGGCAGAAAACACTCTTCGCGGCGTGCGTCAGTTTGATCATCGCCGATCAATTCCGTACGTCGCTGGGCGACGCGAGCGGCCGCTATTGGCCTGAGACGTGGTTCGGCAATAACCCCTCGCTGATCGGCACCGGCACTTACGGGTTCCATCCATTTCAGGCGGGGGATGACGTTGGCAGCTTTCCTTCGGGCCACGCCGCGCGGATCATGGGGTTTGCCTGGGTCTGGTGGTTGGCACTGCCGCGAACCCGCCCTTTGCTTTGCGTACTCTGTCCGCCGCTGCTCGTTAGCCTGGTGGCGATGAACTACCACTTTGTGGGGGACGTGATCGCCGGGGGCATTCTGGGAGGGATCGTCGCTGCGTACGCGGCCGCTTTGGGAGGGCTGCGGCGCACCTGAATAGTGGGGTCAATGACTGGATATCAGACACGGCCTTCAATTATGATACTAAAATTGGAAGGATGGGTTCATTCGGGGAGCCGACGGCAGAAAACGAAAATCACGAGGGAATGTCAGTCGAGTGACGAACAACGCGCGCTGCTGCAAATCATCGCTCGTCCATAATTCTGAAAGGCGCAAAACCGATGTTGGAATTAGAACTGCCTCTGGAAGGGGCCGAGACTGTCTCTGAGGCCAGTGTCACGCTAGAACACGGCGTTACGACAGTCTGGCCGCGTAATCAACCGACCCACGAGATGGCCGATCCGCGGATTATCGCCACGCGATTCTCCGACACGCAATTGATTCAACGTGAATTGACCGCGGGGATTACTGCCCAAGCGGCGCGTCAACCCCGTAATCGGATCGCCTTGGGGGGAACCAAGGTCCGCGAGCTTGCCATTTGGAATCTCCCCGCCAGTAAACTGATTTGCCAACGCGCGTTGCTTCTCTTTTGTCGAGCGAGAGGCGATCTTTCGGCACATATCGTAGATTGTTGGATGAATGTGATGTACCACGGCGAATATAGCAAACCCCATTGCCATTACGATGCCGAGGGGGCCGTCGTGTATGCTCTGGAATTCGGCGACCCTGATCCCGGCGATCCCAGTACGGGTCGTTTGGAATTGATCGATTCGCGGATCCCGGCTTGCAATTCCGCTCGCCCCGATCACCCGACCCGCGGCCTTCTGCCCGACATGATCCCCGGTTCAATGCTATATTTTCCGGCCTCGTTTTTGCACTTTGTGCATCCCTATCAAGGCCAACGCCCGCGAATCACTTTCGCTTTTAACATCAGTCCTGGCAAAGCGCCGGAAGATCGCACCGCGGTCATGGCCCAAGGCAGGCCGGGGGATTTTGTGGTTTCCCACGATGGCTCGGTTCCAACTTTCAAGCAAGACCAAAGGGCGAAGGAACTTCCTGCGAAAGAGAATTGAAAAGTTGAAGCGGGCTTGTCCATTAAGTTGCGGAACACGCCGGACTTCCGAACCGTGATTAGAAGAACCTTGCTAAATTCATCACTTGGGCAGTTTCCGCGCTGTGAAATGTTGACAATCGCGGCGCGGCTCAAATTTGGACCTTATTGCTTGATGCGTCTCACCGAATCGTTCCTAATTGCGTAAGTAATAACGCTTTACCGAAATTTCCAACTTCTCTTCCGCTGTTGAGGAGTATTGGCCATGTGGAATTTCCAAGGTCCGTTGCGGCATTGTGGATCCAAACTCTCGCGGCGCGACGTGCTGCAAGTCGGCGCATTATCGTTGGCCGGACAAACGCTGGCCGATGTGCTCCGCCTGCGGGCCGGCGAAGCCGCGAATATCGCTCCCGCGTCGCAGCGAAACAAGTCGGTCATCTTGATTTGGCAGCGCGGCGGACCGTCGCACATCGACAGCTTCGATATGAAGCCCGCTGCGCCCGCCGAAATTCGCGGCGAGTTTCAACCGATCTCGACGAATGTCCCCGGTATTCAGATCTGCGAACATCTGCCGCTGCTAGCGGGGATCATGGACAAACTGGCAATTGTCCGCGGCATCAAGTCGAACGATCTGGGAGACCACACGCCGCATTATATCCTCACCGGTTCGCCGGATCGCGGGAAGCGGCCGGCGATGGGAGGGGTCGTTAGTCATTTGCGCCCCCATACTGGCGGCCTGCCGCCGTATATCAGCCTGATGTATGACCCGCCCGGCCTGTACGACAATGAAGGCCCGGTGTACCTCGGCCCTTCGCATCGACCGTTCGTCCCTCAGGCCGAGGGATTGGAAAACCTTAGCCTGGCCAAAGGAGTTTCTCACGATCGACTCCGCGATCGCCGCAACTTGCTTAGCGAGTTTGACCGGCTGAATCGCGGCCTGGACCGCAACGCAGCGCTGGCAGGGGGAGACGCTTTTACGCGGCGGGCGTTGGAGATGATCGCCTCGCCTAAGGCCCGCGAGGCGTTCGATATCTCGTGGGAATCCCCCGAGACGCACGCGCGCTACGGCAAATACTGCGAGAATTTTTTAATCGCGCGGCGGTTGGCCGAAGCGGGCGTCTCGGTCGTGACGCTTAAGGTCGGCGATTGGGACACGCACGAGAAGAATTTCATCGATATGCAGGCACAGTTGCCGCAGCTTGATCGCGGCTTTCATGCGTTGGTAACCGATTTGCACGAGCGCGGGCTGGATCAGGACGTGGCTGTCGTTCTGTTGGGCGAATTCGGCCGCGCTCCGCAGATCTCTCGCGGAGACGGCCGCGATCATTGGCCCGAAGCGGGAGCCGCGGTGATCGCGGGAGGATGCTTCAAAGTTGGCCAGACGATTGGCGAAACCGATGCCCACGGCGGCCGGTCAAAAGGCCGCCCCTATACGCCCGGTAACATCATGGCCAATCTTTATCGCCACCTCGGCCTCGACCCGGCGGTGACCATTCCCGATCACAATCAACGCCCGATCCCGCTGCTGGATGATATCGAAGAGGTCCGTGAATTGGTTTAGAAGCTCGTAAAAAAAGTGCCACGGGTCGGTTGCTTACAATATTTCGCAGTTTCACGCGAGAAGACACGGTGCCGATCTTTACGCATTGGTATTTCAACGGACTCCTTTGGTCGAGTGAAAATGTTATTTAGCCGCCGTTTGCTTGCTGCTAGGCTCACTTCTAGCGGGAGAAAACGAGGCAAGGCACAAAATTCTTTACCGATTTGTTGATTATCGCTCTTTCTGTTTACTGGATCATTTTAACAGCATCCGGGAAATCCGACTGACCCCCAGTCGTTTTGTTTGAATTTGGTCCATCATTGCCGAGATCTCCTTCGCTGCGTTCCAAATTGGGCAGGCGCTGGGACGATACAGCCTCGTGCAGTCGTGAGAGGGCGCGGATCTCGTCACGCAGAGCGATGACCTCCTGCCGGAGGGCTTCAAGTTGTTTGCCGCCCGCCAATTCCTCTTCGGCATTCTCCGCGTCGCGACCGACAAAAAAGGTCGCGAGCGTCGCGGTCACATAACCAAAGACGGCGAAGGCGTAGAGCGCCAGAAATACGCACAGCACGCGCCCCTCTATTGTCTGCGGCCAATATTGCGATCCCATTGTCGTGATGACCATCGCGGTCCACCACAGCGATTCGCCGTAGCTGTTTATACCGTTTGGAACATCGTGTTCGAAGGCGTACATTCCGGCCGCGCCGGTAAACAGGACGAGCACGGTCAGTGCGACCACATAGCCAAATCCCCTGCGGCTGAGGCTCGCCCCCAGGGCGCGCATGCCGCGGTTCAGTGAGCTGACGACACGAAATAACCGCAAACCTCGCCCCGCCCGCGCCAATCGGAGCAGCCGAAACGCCCTGAAGAGGCGGAAGATCCGCAGTGCCGGGATCAACAATGAAACGGCGGTCAACCAGTTTTGCTGGAGGTAAGCACCCTTCTGCGGAGCCAAAACGATTTCGACCGCAAAATCGAGGAGAAAGATAACCCAAATGATTGTGCCGATGAACTCGAATAACAGACTCTCGCCCCAGATCAGCTCCACAACGAGTAGCCCCAGCCACGCGAAGGCCAGGACCAGCATCGGAATTTCCAACCGGTCCTCGAGCCATTGCAGCAACTCGTAACGCGCCTGTTCCAGCGCCTCCTCGTCAGGCGCTTTTGCACTCGTTTTTTCACCGCTGTTCGTGTCACGCATCGGATCTTCTCGCGTCCGCATGTCCGCACGCCTCACCACTCTGCTCGACAGATTGACTTACCCAGCAGGCTGATAATACATATTCCGATTTAATGCAGTGCGGTTAAATGCAAAATCGTGCATCCTGCGCAAATCCAAAGCTCAGCATAACAAGGGATTTTGACTTGAATTCCCTTCCCGCGCTTACTCGTCGGGTTACAATTCAGTTGGTGCTGCTTCACCTGATGAAACGAGTTCCACCCGAAACTCGAAAGTGAGGGCTTAGTCGGCTTGAGAGCCACGTGACCGCTCCGGGCAGCATCAAAGCAAGCAATTCTCTGCAGCCTAGGAATGCGGAATCCTTAAACCAGCTTCTTCGGCCTTCAAGAGCCGCGCTGACCTTAATATCCACGATCAAACTTCCTGGAAGCATTTTATTCAGCTTCTTGGCTGACGCAGATTATTGATTCGTCATCCCCTTGATCCAGAGTTCGAGTACATCGAGTGCCTCGCGGTCGGGTTGTTGCGTCGCGAGCGGCGGCATTTGATCCTTGGGATTTCGCGATTTCATGCGCTGAATCAATTGTGAATCTTCCGGGTGGCCCGGCGTGATCCAGCGTTTGGCGTCCGGAGCCGATTGGGGCGGCACCGCGAACGCTTTTTCAAACGAGTTATGGAAATCGAGATTAGCCTTACTCCCGCCCGCTGTGCCGAATCCGCCAGGGCTGTGGCACAGGGCGCAATTTACATCCAGATAAGCGCGTGCTCTTGACTCAAGAGATGCTAATTTATTATCCCAGTCCGGGTAGGATTCCAACTTGGCGGCGGACTTGAGGAAGGGTTGAGTAAACAGTTTCAAGCGTTTGAATTTTTCAATCTGATTCTCTTTGGCGTCAGCGACGTTTTCCAGTCGATTCAGTTGCCGTGTGTTTAAGCCGAGTACGAACCCGACGTTGTGGGTGTGACACGCCTGGCAATCGGACCGACTCGGGAAATACCACTCTCGCTTCACCGGACCGTGGGGGGTTTTGATTTGGTACTCCTTTTGTAACGGCCAATCCGCGAGCAAGTTCGCTTCAGTTTGTTCATCGTTCCAAAGGTAAGTATAACCTTCCCACCCCCGCGGGTTTTGCAGCCAGAGCCGCGTCTCCAGACGGCGCATTTTTTCGGGATTAGCGGTATCGGTATGCAGGAAAAAGGTCTTGACGATCACGGTGCCGACGGGAAATTCCCAATTATCTTGTTCCTTGAAGACGACGCTGGCATTTTGGGGTAGCGCCAGAAATCGCTCCTTCTTCGCTCCGTCGGACCAGAGTTGGACGTTCACGTCATACGGAATCAGGCCCGCTGCCGGAATGTGATCCTTGACAGATCGGAATAATCCAGTTGCGCTCAACGTTTTGGGGAATTCGTTGATTTGGCCGCGTTTATCCGGCGTTTGAAAGCGGTGAATCTTGCCGTCGAACGCCGTGAAATAAATTTCGCCGGCCTCGTCTTCCCCGAATGAGCTAATGAGCAAGCTAGTGTGCGCGAGCTTGCGATTGGCGGTTGCCTTCTTGTCGTCCCATTGCAAGGCCCAAATATTGCCGCTGATAAAGTCCGCATAAACGTAAGCGCCGTTGAGATTCGGAAGGCGCTTGCCGCGGTAGGCCAGCCCGCCGGTGATGGATTTTCCTTCGCTGCGGGGATATTCAAAGGCGGGATCGACAAATTCCTCCCGCGAATCGCGCGGCGATTTTAGATCGCGAGGGTGTTTGCCTTCTCGCAGATTCCAGCCATAATTGCCGCCGCGGACGATGACGTTGACTTCCTCGAAGCGGTCTTGGCCGACATCGCCGGCCCAGAGCGTTCCGGACAAACGATCAAAGGCGATTCGCCACGGATTACGCAGGCCATAAGCCCAGATTTCGGCCTGCGCCTTGCCGCCGCGCTGGACGAACGGATTGTCTTTGGGAATCGCATAATTTTTGCCGGCATCCTTGCGATCAACGTCAATCCGGAGGATCGAACCCAAGAGGGTTTCGAGATTCTGCCCGTTCTCGTGCGGATCGTTGGCTAGTCCGCCGTCGCCAACGCTAATATAGAGGAAGCCGTCGGGACCGAACTTGATGCTGCCGCCGTTATGGTTGCCATAGGGCCGTGGGAACTCCAGCAGCTTTTCTTCCGTGGCCGGGTCTGCTTGATTCGGATCGTCCTGCGATACGCGAAAACGTGAGATGACGCTGCCTCGCGGAGTCACCGAATAAAATACGAAAAATTCGCCGTTTTGACGGTACTTCGGATGAAAAGCGAGCCCAAGCAAACCCTCTTCATTGTGTTCTCGGCTCACGCTCTGATGAAGATCGAGAAATACCTTACTCTCCGTGACCTTTTCATCGTTCGGAAAGACTTGAATCCGTCCCTCCTGCTCAACCACAAAAACGCGATTCGTTCCATCGGCGGCATTGGTGAGGTCCACCGGCCGCGTAAATCGCAAGTGAGGAAATGCGAATTCGACGCCCATGATTTCGTCGGCGTCCGGTTGGGCCATTAGTTTTGAGGTATCCACTCCGATAAATTCACTTTCCGCCGGTTCGTGTTGGCCGAGTAATAGAGCCGACCCAAAGCAAAAAACGCAAAGGCTGAATGCAGCATTCAGCCCTGTCGCGATCTTCAAAACTTTTCTATTCATGGCAATCTTCCTTCCACTATTACTAACAGGATGTCCAAGCCTGAGGCGAGCATATGCCATGCCAATTGGATGAAAATGGACCACACCTCGTCTCGACAGGATTGGCTGCCGACCCGGAGTCGACCCGGAGTCGGCCAGCATGTGCCTCCGCAACCTGGTAGACTTTCCTTTCATTTCCCGCTCAAATCCGAGCAGCTGAGGATCGAGACGATTAAAAGGCGTAACGTGATCCGGGTCAAACGAGTGTCGCATCGGGAAGATCGGAGAATGCCTCTCGGCTGATTTGCACTACCGATTGCTATCAATCGGCAAAAATGGTCTCCTTCTTTCCCGCTAATGACTCAGTCCCTCAGGCTTAGCCGCCGTTGGTTCGGCGGCGTTCTAATGTCGGAGTTGGTTAGCAAGTACCACCACAAAAAAACCCATCGCAAACACGCCCAACGCCCCTTCGGTCAACGCCACGAGTCGCATGTGGGGGGCTGGGATGAAATCCCCGTAGCCGACTGTGGCAAAGGTGATTCCGCTGAAATAAACGCACTCCAAAAACTCCGCATGTATCGGTGTACCGCCAGCTGTCACGACCCCCCCCGTAGCCCAGTAGATCATGCCGTAGGCCACCACCACCGCGATCGCACTGCCGATGATCCTCAGCGGCCGATACCCGAAGCCCGCCGTTGCCCAATAAAGGACGAGTTGAATCCGCACGCGTAAAGAAAGGTGGAGTTGACCTGCCCGACGCAATTTCAAACACATCAGGCGGTACGAGAGGCGGCGGGCTTCGTCGAAGAGGCCGCACTGTTCGTAGGCTGCTACGGCCCGGCGGTACATGCGGAACGCGCGATCCAGATCTTCCGGAGGCTTGGGGTTTTGCAAGAAATCACCGACCCGCTGGCAGGACACGGCGGCCAAATACCACTCGCGTGCCGCTTCCGCCAAGTTAGAAGCCTTCAAATACAGCCGAACGGCCCTTTCTTCATCACCCACCGATACCGCCTGAGTGGCAAGTTCAAAGGCGTCTTGCGCTCGGAGCGACTCGTCGTGGTGCGGATCTCGATCCGAATGGTCAGCCAAGTCGGCGTTGCCGGCTTCTTTTATGGGGGCGAAATCGGCTTCCAACTTCACGGGAAGTTCTTCGGCCTCACTCGAAGCGGGCGTGAAGGGTGGTTCCGGATTGTCGGCACGCTTTTCCATCCACATTCACTGATCGTTGACAGAAGAGGATGAGCAACGCGGCGAACAGGATTCAACAACGGAATTACGTCGCAGCCTGCCGGTGCGCGCCCGGCGATTTCTGCCGTGTTCCGCTTTTTCTCAATCGGTGGTTTTTGCTATTCTTGGGCCGAGACCAGGCTTAAGGCTGCCAGTCCGACGACCATTCCGCCGAGGCACATGGCTGGCGGGACAGCATGTTTGCGATTGAGCATGACAAAACCCCATTGGAAAATGAGGCCGGGAACGCCATAATGCACTTACAGCATTTTTGATGCCATGACCTCTTGTGAAAAAGACGTGAAACGAAATGCCGTAGTGCGGTTGCGGACGAGTACGGCGTTTGGTTCGGCACCGGACTCCCAGCGACCACATCTCCATCGTCGTGAGGTGGGAAGGAAAACAGGATCGCTCCCCCAAAAGCACGCAAAAGTCCCAGCGCGAACCGCCGGTTCGACGTGCGCGGCGAGAGGGCCGAGGTATCCTTTAGAACCGTTGGTTTGGATCCTTTGACGGACATACGACTTTGAAATGGATCAAGTTTTTCGCTCTCGCCCTGGGTGCGGCGCTCGACCCCTGCATGTGCGAGGCCAATGCCTACCGCTAGCAGCCAGTTGAAAAAAGGAGGCACTGTTAGTTTGCTATCGGCGTTCTGTAAACTTTCGCGTTTTACACGGGTAGACAAGCTACCCGTGCAACCCAAAATCGAATGTAAATCAATTTTCAACAGGCTGTTAAGAAACATTCGCGTCAGCGCAAACGTGCCGGTGACAATCTCATGACAAGGCGGCTTCGATATCCTTGAGGGGAGAGCTGGTCAATCCTTTATTGGGCTCGCGGAGCAGCCGTTGCTTAACTTCTTTGTGCAGTAAGGGGCGAACCTGTCCCAGCGTTTGCGGATCGGCGATCAGGATGAGATGCTCATAGTCGCCGCGATGCGCGCCCTGATACAGGTGTTCGGCTAATTGCTTGGCGAAAGTGGCCTCGTCGGTTTCCTGCTTGGTCGATTCGGGAGGGCGGACTCCGGAAGGACCATCGTCTTGCAGATCGGCGGGTTTGATCGTGGATTCCTGAATCAAGGACAGGGCATTGCCTTCCCCCGCATTACGGAACACGCGTGCGCCGACGCCATCCGCAACGACGACGAGTGTATTCCTCGGAATATTCTGCACGGCAGTATCTCCAATGTGAGTTTGATTGAAAATGTCGACACCGATTTATGCGCGTGACCTATTGCGGGCCATGAACAACTTGATCGCTGTTCGCCTGAGGGTGGCTAGGAAGCGTACATCGTGAGCGATGACTGAACAGTCATTGTGGAGGGTTGAATGCTCAATTGCAATTCCAATGCCGTTAGCCGCACTGGAACGTGGGAAACCTTTTCAGCCGCACGCTCAGTTCGCAGGTTTGCGTGTCACCGTCTGGCTTCGGACCCCTTTGAACTAGCTTCCACCGTTCTTGAACAGCCGCTCGAACTTGAGGACCGTGGTCAGGATCATCACTGACAAGAGGGTACTCAGGACGGCTGTCGCTTCGCGGCCCATCCCCGCGGCCATGCCGATCGCCGCGGTCAGCCAGATGCCGGCCGCTGTGGTCAATCCCTTGATCTCCTCTTCTCCTTTCCCTTTGATAATGGTTCCGGCCCCGAGAAATCCCACCCCGGTGACCAGGCCTTGCAGCACGCGAGTCAAGTCGGCGTCGGACACCCCGGCTTGTTGCGGGACAAGGACGAAGAGAGCCGCCCCGAGGGCGACCAGCATGTGCGTCCGCAGCCCGGCCGCTTTTCCCTTCATTTCCCGCTCAAACCCGAGCAGGCCGCCGAGGATCGCGGCGAGTAAAAGGCGTAACGTGATCCGAGTCACGACAGCCGCATCGGGGAGATCGGAGAACTCCTCTCGGATGGTTTGCACTACCGTTTGCCACCACATGCCAAACATCGTCGTATCCTTTCCCGCAGGTGATTCAGATTAAACGCTCGAATTACCGCTTATGGCGAATATGACGGCGGAGAATCAAGCCGCGTGGTCTGCCTGCCGCCATCCGTGCAGACTTGACCTTCTTGGCCATCTCCGCCGTAATCGAAGATCACAACTGTCACGCCAAGGGATTCCAATGGATGGACAGCCAAGGCCGAAGTCATCTTGGCCAAATTCCGCCGCGCCAGAGCCACCCTGGATAAAATCAAATCCGAGCGACTCACCACAATAGGTTACCAAGTCAGCAATGCAGTCGCCTCATCTGGCTCAGCAAATCTCTATGTTCCGTCGATTCCTCGCGTATGTTGACTATCAGCCCAACACCCGCGCGATCGCGCCGCTATTCACCGGGCGGATGATTCCTTTTTCGGTCACCAGCGCCGTGATCAGTTCGGCCGGGGTGACGTCGAAGGCCGGGTTGTAAACGTCCACGTTTTCCGGCGCTGTTGCTTTGCCGAAGCCGTGCGTCACTTCGCGCGGGTCGCGTTGTTCGATGGGAATATCCGCGCCGGTCTCCAACTTGAGGTCGAACGTGCTTGACGGGGCGGCGACATAGAACGGAATTTTGTGGTACTTAGCCAGGATCGCCGCGCCGTAGGTGCCGATCTTGTTGGCCGCGTCGCCGTTGGCCGCGATTCGATCCGCCCCCACGATCACGGCCGACACCCGCCCTTCGCGCATCACCTGGGCCGCCGCGTTGTCGCAGATCAGCGTCACTGGCACGCCCGCTTGTTGCAGTTCCCAGGCGGTGAGCCGCGCCCCTTGTAGCAGGGGTCGCGTTTCATCGGCATAGACGCGGATATTTTTTCCCTGTTCAAGGGCGGTATAAATCGCGGCCAGTGCGGTGCCGTATTCGGCCGTGGCGAGCGAGCCAGTGTTGCAATGCGTGAGCACGCCGGAATTCGCGGGGAGCAATTCGGCCCCAAACCGGCCGATGGCGCGGCACATCGCGGCATCTTCGTCGCGGATGCGGTGGGCTTCCTCCAGCAACCGACCGGTCATCCGCGGAACATCGTCCCAGCGATGAGCCAACAGCCGCCCAAACGCCCGCATCCGTTCCAGTGCCCAAAAGAGGTTCACGGCGGTAGGCCGGGCTTGGGCCAGTTCGTCGGTCACGGCATCGAGCGCGGCTAACCATGACGGTTCGTCGCGCGAGGCGGCGTTCCGCACCCCCAGCACGGTCCCATACGCCGCCGCCACGCCAATCGCCGGCGCCCCGCGAACGCGTAACGAACGGATCGCCTCGAAAACGGTCGCCACATCGCGGCATTCGAGCCGGACCAACTCGCCGGGCAAGCGGGTTTGGTCGAGCAGTTCAAGGTAGCCGTCGGTCAGCCCGACCCAGCGCGTGGCGATGATGGGTTGGAAGGGCATGGTGTGTTTGTAGAGGCTGGAGACTGGAGTAGAAAAAATCATTATTGCGGATTGCGTCGCATTTCCGAAATCTTAAGTCCATAATCTATAACATTCCTCTTTTTCAACGGGCTACTTATGCTGTCCTGCGGTTGCAAATTCATCGCGATAATGCACATACCAGTCGCTGACGAACAACTCGGAAAGATCGTAAACCTTTTTCAGCCGCAGAAATTCGCGAAACTGCGGATAGCACGATTCGATCTGCCCAGCCGTCGCGTAACGGTGATAGGTCAAGAAGAAGCTGCCGCCCAAGGCGATGCCGGCATCGGTTAATGCGCGAAAAGTGTCGGCCGTTCGCTTGAGGCCGGTTTCCGTGTGCGGCGTTCTCAAATTGAAAATAACGCAGGCATAATCGTCGCGAGCCCAAGGGAGAAACGATGTCGTGTCGCGCAGGATCGCGCGAATCGTGCCATAAATCACCTCCGTGCCAAACGTTCGCAGCACTTTCCTCGCTTGACGCATGAATTTCAACAGTTGATCGCGCGGCACATAATGCTCGCCGATTACCAGCGTCTCTTTGACGGCAGCGCCTTCGACGGCCGTGCGGCTGTTATCCAGAAAATCCGCGTAGTTGGGAATGTACGTGCTGAGCTGCATCGTGTCCGACCAATAGTGATTCCCGTCCGTACCCAGGTAATGAAGGGCATAAAGCTTGAACGCGTTCCGCTTGTCATCGTGGGCAAGTTTGAGAAGCTTCAGCCAAGCGTCAGGCGGCAAATCTGAAGTCGCGCCTTCGTCCGAATCTTCCTCGGTGGACGGTTTGTAACAAGCAAAGACCCCTCGCCGCAGAAATGTCTCATCCTTCGCGTCGATCACGAACTGGAAGTCGCCGTAAAGGCAACCCTCATCCGCTCGCCGATACACGGTATTCATCGCGTCATCCAGGTCGATGATATTGACGACGCGTTTGACTCTTTGTCGGGGCGCGAGTCGCAGCGTGGCCGAATAGATCACGCCGAAAAGGCCATAGCCGCCAATGGCAAGTGAGAACAACTCGGCATTTTGGCCTCGGCCGCACGCAATAGCCTCACCGTCGGAATTCACGATGGTCAGGTTTTCTATGTCGTCGCCGATGGGCTGCATGAGCATTCCGCGGCCATGCGCGTTCGCCGAAATCGATCCGCCGAGGCTGACCGCATCCACGCCAGTTTGCTTTTGACGAATCCCCCAACTTGTGCCGTCGCTCGTCTTGATTTCGTGGCTGGCCGCGATGATCTTGGGCCAGTCTGCGCCCGCCTCGATGTGCAGCAATCCATGGACGGAGTCGGCATTCAGAACTCGATTCAATCCGGTCATATCGAGATGCAGCGATCCGGCCACAAACTGCTGCCCGCCCATCGCATGCCGGCCGCCGGCAATGGAAATCCGCAAGCCCAAGATGCGCGCCGAACGGATCACCTCCTGAAATTCGGCCAGCGTTTGCGGGCGCTCTACCCGCGCAACCACAGTGGCGTTCAACTGAGAATGCACATCGTTTAAGAGTTGGGTCATCCGCACAATGTTCCAATCTAGACTCGGTGCGAGAAATCACGTTGCGTAGACAAGCTAATGCTTGTTTGGAAGGGCATAGAGACTGGTGTTTGGTAATTGGTGTTTGGAGTCAGAATCATTATTGCTGACCATGCCCCATTCCCGAAGCCCCATGCCCGAATATGCTTCACTTTACACTTTTCAATTTTCACTCAGCACTTTTGCCGCCCCTGCTCCCCTGCTCCGCTCCCTCTAAAACGTCGCCTCGAACGCGTTCCGAAGATGCCGAATTTGCGGGCGTTTCTGATGCGGCGGCCAAATCACGGCGATCACATCAAAGCGGGCATGATGGTTTTGCAAATGGTAACGCTTGAGATACGCCGCCGCGATCCGGCTGAGTTGCCGCTGCTTGGCGTCATCGACCATCTCGGCTGGCGTTCCCAGATCGGTCGTCGCGCGGGTCTTCACTTCGACAAACACGATCGTGCGGCCGTCGAGCACGACCAGATCCAACTCGCCTCCCAAAATTTCATAATTGCGATGCAAAACTCGATAACCCTGTTCGCGCAAAAACTTCTCCGCCGCGCGTTCGCCGCGGCGGCCCAGCGACGGTCCGGCCCACCATCGTGCGATTGTCACGCGGAGTTTTTTTCGCCAACGTGTCCAAGCCGCACCCATTTGCCACCACAACTAAGGACGCTATTCATACCAGTAGGGGTCATCGGAAAACATGCGAATTACGCAGAGAAAATCGCTGTTTCTCAAGCCAATCCACGTTGGTTCATTATCCTGAAAGCGCACTCATTGCGTCCCGCGTCATAACGTGATGCAACAAATTTCCATGCGTGAAGAAGTCTTTCAAAATGCATCCCGCTTGTACCATCGCATCGCGCGTGCGGATTCTCGCGCGAGTCGCAACACGTCACAACCCGCGCCAAAAATCCCGTCAGAGCGCACACGACGGTTGTAGTGGCCAATCGCGCAAACACTCCCGAAAAGTCAAACCCCAACGCGCGGGGAATTTGCAGAGACTGCATAACCCTTGACGATACATTGAGTGTCAGCGGGTTGCCATCCTGAACGGCCCGCCGGCAGTAGCAAGTTCGCAAACGCACTCGGTTCCGGTCCGTCGGCAACCAAGGCAACACGGTATCGTTTCCCGGAGAGTCCGACTCCGGCGCGCTGCCGAATTGCCGCTGAGGTTGCCGTCGCAAAGGAGCCGCGGCGTCGTTGGTTGCCCCGCCAATTCCGAGTGGTGGTATCTTTTTCATGAGCGTCCGGCGTCCGCATTATCTGTTGCATTCCCAAGCGGAACCGCGCGGTCGTCAACCGCGCTGGAGTTTCACGCTCCAGGGGATGCCGCGCGGCACGCGGCTGGAAGTCGCCGAAAACGAAACCGCAGCGACCGGCGAGCGGTTGGAGCTTCTCGCCGTGGTCCGCGGTCTTGAGGCCCTGCCCGAACCTGCCCGGATCACGCTCGTGACCGGCAGCGATTATGTCCGCCGCGGCATTCGCTTTGGCCTGGAGGAATGGCGGGCGAATAACTGGCAATGGGAGCGATTTGGCGAATGGGTGCCGGTGAAGAACCTCGACCTCTGGCGACGGATCGACCGCGCGCTGGCTTATCATACCGTCGAGTTGAAGTATTGGCGCGTCGATCCGGCCCACTCTCCCGCGGTGTCAAACGGCGCAGCGCCAACGTCTTCCGCTAAACCGGCAACTCGCTTCGTGCATGTTGTGGAACGGGGCGAATCAGCGCAGGTTGCCGTTACAAATGTTTCCGCCGAAGAGCAACGCCGCGACATCCTGTCAATAAAAAACGTCGCGGAAATTCCAACTAACTCCGTGCGGAAAAAACCGGAATCAAAGCACGCAGCCCAACAAAGCTCCGGCCCGCATTTCCACCCGCGCGCTGTTTGGGAGGTCGGTCAAGTTCAGCCGGCGTGGGCCACCGTGCCGCACAAAGATAATATTCAGCAGGCGCATCGCCGACAACAGCCAATCGTGAACTCAAACAGCCACCAACGCACTTGGAGTTGGCTACGGGTTAAACGCCGTAGTTGGGTATTGGGTTTACACATATTTCGGCGGATTGCCGAGTTGCGGCAGAGTGTGAAATGGTTCGCCGCACAGTTCGGAACTCCCTTGCTATCAAAGCCTTGGGACGATTACTCCACCCCGACTACAGTGCTCCACCAAATCCCCCTGCCCGCTCCCCGCATGGCCAACCTGGCCGTCAAACCGGCAGAACGCACGCCAGCCACAACCGTCACAGTTACCGCACGCCGCCGCAACTTTTACCCAAATTCGCTAGTTTTCCACGCTGAACCCTAGACTCCCCTAGATTCATGCGCCAAAATTCCATTGCCAGCAAGAGGCTGACCCGTGAGAACTTACGTCGAGTTGGACCATATTTCCGCCCTGGCCGAAGGACGGAACGATAACCCGTTTGGCATTTTGGGGCCCCACCCCATCGAGCAGGAAGATCGCCGGATGTTGGCTGTGCGCGCGTTTGTGCCGCATGGGAGCCAGGTCTGGCTGCTTGATCCCCAAGAGCAACGCTCCCAACCGATGCGGCGGATCCATCCGTCGGGTTTGTTCGAAGCGATTTGTCCGTTGACCGACCGCGCTGCCGCGGAACCATATATGTTGCGCGTCACCGATCAACGGGGCGGGCAAGTTACTATTCATGACCCTTACGCCTACCCACGATCCTTGAGCGATTTTGACAAACACCTGCTGAGCGAAGGAACCCACTGGCGCAGCTATGACAAGCTGGGGGCCCAACTCAAGACCGTCAAAGGCGTGGCGGGCGTGAACTTTGCCGTCTGGGCGCCGAACGCCAAGAGCGTGGCCGTGGTGGGCGACTTCAACGAATGGGATGGCCGCCGCCATCCCATGCAAAAGCACAACTCCGGTTTTTGGGAGTTGTTCATCCCCGGCTTGGCCGAGGGAACGATCTACAAATATCGCGTTAAAACGAAGTGGGAAGAAATCGACAAATCCGACCCGTTCGGCTTCGCCGCCGAGGTTCCCCCCAAGACCGCCTCGAAGGTCGCGGACTTAAACCGCTATGAATGGAACGACGCCGATTGGGTCGCGCAGCGGACGACGCGGCAAGGACTCGACGCGCCAATCAATATCTATGAAGTCCATTTAGGAAGCTGGAAGCGCCCCGGCCACGATCACGAAGCCTATTTGGATTATCGCGATCTAGCCCATCAACTGGTGGATTATTGCCGCCAGATGCACTATACCCATCTCGAATTGTTGCCGGTCAGCGAGCATCCGTTCAGCGGCTCGTGGGGCTATCAAACTGTCGGCTATTTCGCCGTGACCAGCCGCTTCGGTTCGCCCGAAGACTTTATGTATTTCGTCGATCACTGCCATCAAAACGGCATCGGCGTGATCCTCGATTGGGTGCCGGCGCACTTTCCCCGCGACGGCCACGGTCTCCGCCGCTTCGACGGCACGGCCCTGTATGAACACGAAGACCCGCGGCAAGGCGAACATCCCGATTGGGGAACGCTGATCTTCAACTACGGCCGTAACGAGGTCCGCAACTTCCTCATCAGCAACGCGCTCTTCTGGATCGACAAATACCACATCGACGGGTTGAGGGTCGATGCCGTGGCGTCGATGATCTACCTGGACTATAGCCGCAAGGAAGGCGAGTGGATCCCCAACGAATACGGCGGCCGCGAGAATCTCGCCGCGATCAGCTTTTTAAAGAAATTCAACGAGCAAATCCACGTCCAATATCCCGGCGTGCTCACGATCGCCGAGGAATCGACCGCCTGGCAAGGCGTGTCGCGGCCGACTTATCTGGGCGGATTGGGATTCAGCTTGAAATGGAACATGGGCTGGATGAACGATACGCTTCGCTTCATGCGGCACGAGCCGATCCACCGCCAATATCATCACGACGAGCTGACCTTCAGCTTGATCTACGCTTTTCACGAAAACTTCACGCTGCCGCTCTCGCACGATGAAGTGGTTCACGGCAAAGGCTCGCTCCTCGACCAGATGCCGGGCGATTTGTGGCAAAAATTCGCCAACTTGCGGCTGCTCTACAGCTACATGTGGACCCATCCCGGCAAAAAACTGCTCTACATGGGATGCGATTTCGGCCAATGGACCGAATGGAACCATAACACCAGTTTGCAGTGGCATCTGTTGAAATGGGAGTCGCATCGCGGACTGCAAAGCTGCGTGAGCGATTTGAATAAGCTCGTCTGCGAACAACCCGCGCTGCATCAATTGGACTTCGACTACCACGGCTTTGAGTGGGTCGATTGCCACAATTATCAAGACAGCGTTCTGGCATATCTACGAAAGGGAAAGAACCCCGACGATTGCGTGCTGGTCTGCTGCAATTTCACGCCGGTACCGCGGCAGAATTACCGGATGGGCGTGCCGCGGGGGGGCTTCTATCGCGAAATTTTCAACAGCGATTCGGAATATTATGGCGGCAGTAATATGGGGAATTTCCCAGGCGTGACGGCCGATAGCCTCGGCAGTCACGGCCGCCCGCACTCGATTTCGTTCACGATGCCGCCGCTTTCGGTGGTGGTGTTTAAGCCGGAGTAGGCATTGAGTGCGGAGTGGGGAATGGGGAATAGAATGTACCAAGAAATCCAGAATTCATTTTGCTGACCATGTCCCAATCCCCATATCCGCGTTCAGCTCAATCTGACGATTCCTTGACCTCCCAGCCCGTGTCCCACTCGACATTGCAAAAGCGGCAATAGTAGTGAATCTCCGGGAGGGCTTCGTCAACTTGGCCTAGTTTGCGCGCGCCGCATTCGGGGCAGCGATAGCGCCAACTGACGCGGCCAAAGCGGTAGAACACGTTGACGACAGCGCCGAAAAGGAACAAAAACGCGATCAGCCAAGCAAAGGCCAGCCAATCATGCCAGGGCGATTTCTCGCCCGCAATGATGATCGCGGCGGTTATCCCCAAAAGTAGCAGCATCGCAGCTCCGAAGCGGAGCGCGGCGACGGTTAACTTCTTTCCGGTGAGTTCATCTTTGCGTTGCGCGCGGTCCGCCCGCTCCACCGACTCCGGCGGAGACCAATTCGGTTCAAGTTTTTGCAAGAAATTATGGATTTGCTTGGGGACAGCGTTAATCCATTCGGCGAAGAATTCCAATTTGTCGTCGTGCGTTTCGATGATGAAAACTTTCTTACGCGTGTCTCGAGAGGCGAGCGGGGGAAAGATTCGCGCTTGGGCGAATTGATCCCAGGTGACGACGTAACACTTGCCCGGCTCGAGCCGCGCGAGCAGTCCCTCCGGCCCGAGAAAAATTCCTTGTCGCAGTTGGCCGCGGCGTTGATCGAGCAGCGCAAAAAACGTGACGCTTGCGCGGCGCAACAGAAATAACGGAATCGCCCACAACGCCAGACAAACGGTCCCCATCACCAGATACGGCGTCCAGCCTTCGACCTCCGGATCCCATTTCCACGGCGGCAACGCGATGAACATCACGATCATGGTGATCGAGGAAGCGCCCAGCAACAGCGGCATCAAGGCGTCGCCGAGCGGAAAGACGGTCCGCGGCAGCAGCGTCACGCCAGAGGGCAACGGCGCGGCTCTGTCGATCCACGAAGCAAACGGCTCGGGCAGATTTCGTTCCGGGGTGCGGCGCATGGGGTGATGCAGCGGGATTTGAAAATTGAAAATGAACGTGGAAGCGCAAGCTGAAATTCACGCAATAGCTACAATTCCTCAGTTTTCCGCCGCATTTTTGGCCCATCCGCCGGTAATAACGGCGTGCTTAGTTTTTCGTATAGCATAAACAAAAATTCTACCCGCTCACGGTCGCTGGTGAATGGCTTAGAGCGGTAACACTTATCGACGGCGCGATCCAATTCGGCATGGGCTTTGGCCAACGGCGCGGGCATTGTCAACGGATCGTAGAGGTCGGCCAACGTGGAATCAGGGTATTTTTCGCGGGTGTCCAAAACGGCTTGGGCCATTTCGGCAACCTTTTGCTTTTGCTTCTCAGTGGGATTTTCCGGCCAAGGGAAGTTGTTGTAGACGAGTTTGGCGGAATAGCGATAATCGGATTTGAGACGACCGCAAACCTGCCGCACCCAGGCCATATGCATCAGTGAAGTTAAGACGCCGAAATGAAATTTAGTAATCTTCGTATTGATAAAGCAGAGATTGCTGATCATCGTATTCGGCTTCATAAATCCAATTGGAATATAAGGCCGTTTTTCCGACGAGACGCTCGGCATTACGATGAAGCTATGCTTGGGCATATTTTCCACATGAAATCGCGTCGGCGTAGCGGCCAATTTCCTTGTTCCCTCGCTTTTGCTGGCTAGCCGAAATTGGCGAACCGCTTCAACTCGCTTCATTACTTCGGGCATTTGTCGTAATTCATGCGGCGGGCAATCGCCTAACCAGAGACACCATCGTTCCCAACCGTTGATAAATTCATCCGCGCCCAACCAGCGGCGAAACCATTTTTTAGATTTCGGTTCCAGCCGGATAAAAGCTTGTTTTTCCCTAGTGGTGAATAAATAGTTGCCGTCGTCGATGGGTTTATTTCCGATGCCGATTTCCGGCACATCACACAACGGTTTGCTGCGATTCAATATCACTGTTGCGGAACCATCGATCAAATATGGCGAAATCCGCTGCGCTTCGATCACGACAGAATCTTGTGGAATAGTATCGTAGTCAAACAACCATTTCCGCGGCGCATCGGCTAAACTAAAGCCGATAATCACCACATGAACATGGGCTTTTCCCCTCGCTTCGCTATCCCAAGCAAACGTGCGGTGTCCAAAACGAATTTTCACCCCGCGCCGCAGTAGTTCGCTCCACAGCACGCCGACTTGTTCTCCTTGAGTAATGCTGTTCGTCGAAACAAAGCTCACCGGAATCGTCGTTCCTTGGATGTACTCGACCGCCTTGAAATACCAACCGGTGACGTAATCTAACAAGCCGGCATTCTTCACTTCGCCCACCACGGCCTGCAAATCATCACGTTGTTCCGCGCTTTGATACTTTCCCCCCACAAAAGGCGGATTTCCCAGAACACACGAACACTGCTTGGCAGGGAGTACGACGTTCCAATCGATCCGCAGCGCATTGGCTTGTGTATTGTGAGGAGAGTTGCGCAACGGAAGTCGGAAAAAAGTCTGGCCGAAAGCCACCGATACCGCCTGGTTCATCTGATGATCCATCAACCAGAGCGCGACTTCCGCGATGCGCGCGGGCCATTCGGCGATCTCAATGCCGTAGAATTGATCGACATCGACTAACAGCACGTCGCGGATATTCAACAACCGCTGTTTGTCTTTCGCATAGATTGCGGACAGAATCTCCAGTTCGAGTTGGCGAATTTCGCGATATGAAAGTACCAAGAAATTACCGCAGCCGCACGCCGGATCAAGGAAATTCAGGGTCCGCAGCTTCTTGTGAAACTCCTCCAGGCGGCCAAGCCGCCGCGTCGAGCGGTCGTCGCGGATTGCCGTGAACTCCGCGCGCAAATCATCGAGAAAGAGCGAGCGGATCACTTTCATGATGTCGCGCTCGCTGGTGTAATGCGCCCCTTGCTGGCGGCGCTCGGCCGGTTCCATGATCCCCTGAAACAGCGACCCGAACACGGCGGGCGAGACTTTGGCCCATTGAAATTCGCTCGCTTCCAGCAACGCCGTTCGCATCTTGCGATTAAAATTGGCGAACCCCAACTGCTCCTTGAATAATTCGCCGTTCACATAAGGGAACTGGGTCAGCTCTTCGACCAAATTTTT
>Ga0163144_10004612_pt1 | contig 30954 bp, 37 predicted proteins | sample OliLak19BULKMAT1_FD_123175 | JGI IMG/M metagenome (GOLD analysis project Ga0163144, IMG submission 123175) | Freshwater microbial mat bacterial communities from Lake Vanda, McMurdo Dry Valleys, Antarctica - Oligotrophic Lake LV.19.BULKMAT1 | ecosystem: Environmental > Aquatic > Freshwater >... | reverse complement strand
ATCCTGCACTGGTACCACTTCATCATGGTGTCGGTGCCGCTCAACGCGACGCCGAAGGCCGTGGTCCGATGGGAAGGCATCGAGTTCTCGCGCCACGAGAAGCTCGCCGAGAACCGCTACCGGCTGCATGGCCACAACCTCTCGTTCCCGCGCGACATCAACACCGGCGAGTTCCTCGACACGGTGCTGAACCCGGTCACACGCAAGAGCGTCGCGGTACCGCCGATGGCGCTGACCGGCGACCCCGGCATGGTCCGTTCACCCGCGGGCGTGATCTCGCTCGACAAGCCGTCCGCCGCGCCCCGACCCGACTACAAGATGCTGCGTCGCGAAGGCGGCTTCGTGAAGGTCGACGCCATCCGCGTGCCGCCCGACACCTGGCCCGTCACCTTCCTCGAGATGGGTTTCGAGTCGTCCCCTGCCGCCTTGTTCGACGACCCGACGCAGGCCTGGTTGCCGTCCGACGTCTCGGGCGCGTACGTGTTCCCGTGGCCGAAGTGGATGGAGATGGGCGACGCGCCAGGCCACATGTTCGCCGCCTGGAGCGGCTACAAGCTGCGCAGCATCGACGAGTTGCCAGCCGAATTCCGCAAGCGCGCCGAGCGCGACTATCCGCAGTTGCTGAGCGTGGACCGGACGCCGTTCTCGAAGCCGATCGTCGGACTGCATCCGGGGTGAGGCGGCAGGTCGCGGTGTTCGCCGCAGTGTTCGCCGCCCGGCCGATTAAGTAAAACCACTCGGGTCGCGGACCCGGACGGGATTTGCGGTGACGGGCGTGGCGCCGTCATGCAGACTCTTTCGCACCGACAGTCGGGTTCGAAGAGAGCGGAATGCGGTTCGAAAGGATTCCGGGCACCGGTACCGTGCGGTTTCAGTCACTCGCTCGCGCTCCGCGATTTTGCGTCGTCGCCTTGCTCGCGGCGGCCGCGCTCCTGCTGGCCAGTGCGCCAGTGTTCGCCGAAATGAGCCCGCGCATCCAGCAGCGCGTGCGAGCGGCGACCTTCGAAGTCGTGATGCTCAAGGCCGAGAAGGATTCGCTGAGCTACGAAAAGCCGCTGCCGCTCGACCTGATTCCCTTCCAGCAGCGCAACGACAAGTTCAACCCGGTGGGAACGGCATTCGCCATCGGGCCGAACCAGTTCGTGTCCGCGGCGCACGTGTTCGGCTTTTCGCTCGGCGGCCCGACGGTCCCTCGTCTGCGCGGCGTCGACGGCAAGGTGTACGACATCGACGAGGTGCAGAAGTATTCCGAGCACGAGGACTACATCGTCTTCACGCTGCGCAATGCGCCCGCCCGCCATGCGACCCTCGCGATCGATCGGCTGCCAGCGATGAACCAGTCGGTGCACGCCGTCGGCAATGCCATGGGTGAAGGTGTCGTTTTCCGCGACGGACTGCTGACCTCGGAGACGCCCGAGCCGCTGGACGGTCAATGGAAATACCTGCGTTTCTCGGCGCCTGCGTCGCCCGGCAACAGTGGCGGACCTCTGGTCGATGCGAAGGGCAAGGTGCTCGGCATCGTGTCGCGCAAGTCGCCGAGCGAGAACCTCAACATGGCGGTGCCCATCGGGCGCGCCCTGGACGGCCCGCAGGCCGCAACCGCGCGTGCGCGCGGCATGGCGACGTTGCCCGTGATGCCGGACGTGCGTGAAAGGCTCGCGGTCGACGAATCGTTCCCGCTGCCGCTGGCGTTCGATGCCTTCGCCAGCCAGGTCAGCGCCAAGAGGCTCGAACTGATCCGGCGCAACTACGCGATGGTTGCCAAGCGCAACGCCGACAAGCTGTTTCCGGGCAGTGAGGGCGCGCAGCGCCTCCTGCACCGGGTCAACTCGCCGCAGACGATGGGGACGCTGCGGCGCGGCACGGACGGCCAGTGGACGCAGAGCACCTCCTTCGGTACGCGCACCGAGCTCGGCCGCAACGGCTACCTGGAGGTTGGCGGTTCGCCGTTTTCCGGCTACGCGAACCTGCGACGGCCAGACGACATGGACGCCAGCGTGCTCGCCGACGACCCGAAGCTGCTGATGGACACGCTGCTGAAGGGCATGCAGATGCGGCGCGTCGTCGGCTCCGATCGGGTGCTGGTGACGTCGCTCGGCAAACCGCGCCGCAGCACCGCGCACGTCGATCGCTGGGGACGGCGCTGGCAGACGCATCACTGGTCGATCGAACACGACGACACGGGCCTGGTAGCGTTCGCGATGCCGACCCCACAGGGCTATCTCGTCACCTACACCACCCTGCCTGCGGCGTTCGGCGAGATCGCCGCGTTCATGCAGCAGTTCATGACGGATTTCACCGGCCTGTCCTGGTCCGGCAATACGCTGCAATGGCGCGGATTCCTCGCCAGCCGCCCGCTGCCCGCGCAGGCGCTCACCGGCATCGACATCGCGCTCGCAGGCGACCGCTTCGTGTACCGCTCTCCCAGACTCACGTTCGAGATCCCGGCGGGCGCGCTCAAGCTCAATGCAGACAGCCCGACGGCGCTGCTGCCTGGTTTTTTCCCGGAAGGTGGCAACGTGACCTGGGACATCGCCGGCCTGAACATTCGCGAGCGCAGCGGCGAGCCGCAGGGCCTGTTCGTCTCGCGCCGGGTCGCCCCACCGCCGTCCGTGCCGGAGGCCGACCGCAACGACTGGGCCAGGATCGCTGCCGCCGCCAGTCCCTGGAACGGTATTCCCTACAGTGCCAGCAACACCAAGCGCATCGGTGGCACCGTGCGTGCCGGGGCGGGCCCCGCCAGCAGCAATGCGCCGGTCCATACGATCGAGTACGTGCGAGACGCCGATACGCCCGACGCCGTCATGCGCAGCGAGTTCGCGCGCATCATGGCCGGCATCAAGGTCACCGAGAACCGGTGACGCTGGCTACGGGACCGGTCTGCGGTTCGGGCGCCGGCGAATCCATGTCGCGGTGGATGCGCCACTTGCCGTCCGTTCCGCGCAGGTAGATCAGCATCGAGCGTCCGTACTCCACCCTGCGCGGCGACGCCGCATCAGGCGGGGTATACGTCACCTTGAAGTCGCTGACGAACCACGCGACTTCGCCGCGCACTTCGAGTTCGCGCTCCGTGATGTCGATCGCGACCTTGCGGCCGGCGGCGAGGTTGCCGATCGACTTGCGCAACGCGGCACGGCCCTCCATGCGCGGGCGACCCCGCGCCATGATCACCGCGTCTTCGGTGTAGATCTCCGGGATCGCGGCGTAGTCGCCGGCCTGGTAGAACGCCATTCACTGCCTGCCGATGGCGCGAATCGCGTCGTCGTCCAAGATACCCGCAGACGCGTCGTCCGTGCCAAGCCGCGTTCAACCCTGTCGCGCCAGGACCTCCAGGGCGGCGCGCTCCCCCGACTCCATCGCGCCCTCCATCCCCTGCAGCATGACTGCCGTGTGTTCGCCCGCGAAGTGCAGGTTGTCGTGCACGTCGGCGGCGACGTTGCCATAGCGCGCGATCTGGCCCGGCGCGCGGTAGGCGTAGGTGCCGCGCGAGAACGGATGGCGGCTCCAGTTCATCAGCCCGATCGGTTCGACGCGACCCCGCATGCTCGGGCGCGCCGCGGTCAGGACGCGCAGCGCGTAGCGCATCGTGTCGGCGTCGTCGAGACGGCGCACGGGCCGGTTCGAGACGCCCGAGAGGAACGACCAGACGTAGCGACCACTCGGGGTCGTCCAGTCGTAGGCCTTGCCGGCAGCGCCATCGGACCACAGTGAAGAGCCGAGGCCATCCACCTTCCAGAACGGCTCGGCGATGCGCAGGAACACGCTCGTCCCCTGGCCGTAGGGGATCTTCGCGACGGCCTCGGCCTGCAGCGGCGGCAGCGCGGGCGATATGTTCGTGCTGCGCAGCGTCGTCAGCGGCTGGGTGCTGATCGCGAACCGTGAGCGGTAGCGTCGGCCGCCGCGGGCGTGCACGACCACGCCGTCGGGACCCTTCGTCTCGATGGCGGTGACGATGACGCCGAGCTGCGGCGCCCGCTGCAGCGCGCCGGCCATCGCGGTCGGCACCTGGCTCATGCCGCCGACCACCTGCATGAAGCTGCCGCCTGTCGCCTGCCGTCCCCAGTCGCTGGCCTTCTTCTTGCGCAGGTTCCACAACCATGATTCCTGCGCGAGATCGTCGGCCTGCGAGGCGAGCTGCAGGTAGCGCAGTGCCTGCGCGTTTGCGCCGAGCTCGCCATACTTCTGCGCCAGCGACGGATCGGGCTCGCGCCGCGCGGTGGTCAGCCAGCTGTCGAGTTCGGCGAGGCCGGTGTCCTTCGGCAGGTAGGCGAGGTCGACAAAGGCCGGATTCACGCGATGGGCGGCGCCGGGGAGGGTGTTCAGCGGGCTCTCGGGCCAGTCCTTGCCCGGCAGCAGCCGGTCGCCGACCTGCAACGCGAAGTCGAGGCCGCCGAAATCCAGCTTGCGGGTCGCGATGCCGTAGCGCCGGATCTGCTCCAGCACGCGCGCGTAATACGCGCCGACTTCGGAGCCGCCGGCCTCGGGTCGCTCGGGCAGGTCGAGCAGCGTGCGCACCCGCCCGCCCACGCGGGTGTCGGCCTCGAGCACCAGCACGCTCAGCCCGCCTTCCTCGAGCAGCTGCGCGGCATGCAGGCCGGAGAGGCCGGCGCCGATCACCAGCACATCGGCATCGAGCGGCGCGGCGCCCGTGGGGGCCGCCGTGCCGCGGGTCGCGGCGCGCACGGCAGTCGGCAGCGAGGCGCTGCCTGCGGCCAGGACGGCTGCGCCGAGGATTCGTCTTCGTGAGAAGCGGATGGGGTTCATGCTGTGGGCTCCATGACAGCCGGCTGGCTCATCCGGGGAACTCCGCCGCCCCGGAGAGCGACTTGCGGATGCCGGTATCCGCCCGGGCCAGGATCGCGCCGCTCTCGAGGTCGAGCTTGGCGATCTGGCCACTGAAGAAGTTGGTCGCGTAGACGTGCGTCCCCGCCACCGGCACCGACATCGAGGCCCAGCCGAACGAGTCGAGCGGATAGCTGCGCGTGAGTGCGCCCTTCAGGTCGTAGGCGTCGATGCCGAGACCGTTGACGACGAGCAGTCGGCCCGCGCGATCGAACGCCACGTCGAAGAAGAATTTCCCCTTGTTTTCCTCGAAGGACACGAGGTCCGGCAGCTGACGCCGTTCGGCCAGGTCGTACTGGAAGATCTTCGGGCCGGATTCGGAGGTATAGACGATGCGGCGCGCGTCAGGCGGCACGAGGGCTGCGGAGGTCAATGCCTGGAAGCCGCCCATGCCGCCATGCACCCGCGTCGCGTGCTCGCGTAGCAGCTTGCCCTCGGGCGAGAACTCGAACAGGTGGCCGTCACCGAAACGCTTCGTTCCCGGCATGAACGGCAGCGTGGTGCGCAGCGGCACGCGCGACTTCCCGCCGACGTAGTTCTCGCCCAGGAAGAAGCGGCCATCGGGCGCGAAGCAGACGTTAGCGAAGCCACGCGCCGGCGCGCCGCTGAAGTTCGGCAACCGGCGCCCGTCCGGCGCGAAGCGCACGATCTTGTAGGCGAAGGTGTCGAAGGCCCACAGCGAACCGTCGGGCCCGAAGCGCGTGCCCTGGACGATGTGCGTAGTGTCGTCGAGCCAGAGCGTGTTCTTGAGCTTCAGCTGCGCGTCGAAGTGCAGGACGCGCCCGCGGCCGCGATGATCGTCTTTGGGGTCGTTCAGCAGCGTGCAGCCGGCGACCACGTCGCCGCGCGTGAACGGCACGGTCGATGACTGCGCCGCGGCACGCGCGGCGAGCATCGCCGCCGGCATGGCGGCCAGCGCTCCGAGCACGCTGCGACGGTGGATCGGGCGGATCATGTCTGCCTCCGGCAGTTGCTATTTCTTGGCGTTGTCCCAGCTCGCCTTGCTGCTCGAGGTCGGCGGCAGGCGGCCGCAATGCAGCCCGGCGTCGACCATCAGCACCTCGCCGGTGACGACGCTCGCGCCCTCGAGGAACCAGACCAGCGCCTCGGCGATCTGCTCGGCGGTCGGCACCAGCTTCAGCGGCACCATGTCGGCGGCCATCACGAGGAAGGTCTGGTACTGCTCCGGCGTCATGCCGCCCTGCAGCCAGCGTGTCTGGATCGCGCCCGGCGCGATCGCGTTGATGCGGATCTCGGGGCCGAGCACCAGCGACAGCGACTGCGTCATCATGTTCAGCGCCGCCTTGCTGGCGGCGTAGGCCATCGACGAGGCGATGCCGGTGATGCCGCCGATCGAGGAGTTGTTGACGATCGAGCCGCGGCCGAGCTTGCGCATGTGCGGCGCGACCGCGCGCACCATCTGATAGGCGCCGACCACGTTCACCTTGTAGATCGCGAGAAAATCGTCGGCGCTCAGCCCGTCGAGGTTCTCGTACGGATTGAACTTGGTCTTTGCCGCATTGTTGACCAGGTAGTCGATCCGGCCCCACTTGTCGGCGGCCGCCTTCGCCATGCCCTGGCACGCCGCATCCTCGGAAACGTCGCCCTGGAACACGATCGTCTCGGCGCCGTGCGCCTCGCAGGCCCGCGCGGTTTCCTCGGCCTCGGCCTTGCTGCGCGTGTAGTTGATCACGACGTTGCAGTTGCGCTGCGCGAGCATGATCGCAGCCGCCGCCCCCACGCCCGTGGCGGAGCCGGTGACGATGGCGACTTTACGGATGACCGGGTCGAGGGTAGGTGTCATGGCAGCACTCCGGTTGGATGCACGCGGCGCTGGAACGCCGTCCTGACGATGATGACCGTTCCCGCTCACGCCCCGCGCGCCCGAGCGGCGCGGTGACCAAGCTAAGGTCACCGCGTTCCGGCCGCTTGACGTGCCTCTGGTCTCCGGCCGGGGCGGCGGTTAGTCTCTGAGGCCTGTTGCAACGGGGGTCCAGATGGCTTTCAAGGATATGCGCGCCTTCCTGGCGATGCTCGAGAAAGAGGGTCAGCTGAAGCACGTCGACGTGCCGATCGACGCCATGCGGGGCACCAACGAGCTGCAGTCGCTGATGAACTACGTCTGCAGCAAGAATGGGCCGGCGCTGATCCTCAACAACGTCAATGGCATCAACACCAAGGGCGTGCCGATCGTCTTCAACCCCTTCGGCACCCGTGAACGCACCGCCATGACCATCGGCTTCCGCGACTGGCGCGAGGCCAAGCTGCACCACGCCGACGTGCTCGGCGATCCGTCGCGCTGGATCCCGCCGAAGATCGTCGGCCGCGCTGAAGCCCCCTGCAAGGAGGTCGTGATCAAGGGCGCCGAGAATATCTCGCTCGACAAGCAGCTGCCGCATCTCTGGTTTGGCAAGGAAGGCCCGGCCTACATCACCAACGCGATCACCTTCTCGAAGGATCCCGAGAACGGCGGTCGCAACGCCGGCTGGTACCGCTTCACCCAGTTCCTCGACGCGACGCACCCGCTCGGCGGCAGCTACCCGCCCGAGCGCGCCAAACGCGACCTCGCGGCGTTCTACTGGTGGAACCCGCCGTTCTCCGACATCGGTCGGCACGTCCACAAGGCCTCGAAGATGGGCAAGCACCTCGAGGTGGCGATCGCCGGAGTCTGCGAGCCCGCGATGCACCTGGCCTCGGGCACCGGCTGCGCCTATGGCGCCGACGAGGCCGCACTCGCGGGCGGCCTGCGCGGCGAGGCGCTCGAGATGGTGCAGTGCGAGACCGTCGACCTGCAGGTGCCGGCGACGGCCGAGTGGGTGCTCGAGGGCGAGGTCATCCACGAAGAGATCGAGGCCATCGGCTGGCACTCGAATCCGGTCGGTTACTACGACCGCGTGCAGATGTTCCCGATGGTGCGCGTCAAGTGCATCACCCATCGCCGCAACCCGCTGTGGCACGCGACCATGGAGATGGTGCCGCCGTTCGACCACAACTACATCGCGCTGCTGCCGGTGGAAGCCGAGGTGCTGTCGGACCTGCGCAAGAAGATCCCCGAAGTGCACGACGTCGCCGTGACGCCGAACATGTGCTACATCGTGCAGCTGTCGGTCGATGGCGCCTCGAAGCCGCACAACGAGTTCGGCAAGTACATCATCCATGCGGTCTGGGGGTCCGCGGGGCGCTGGGGCCGCACGGCCAAGCTCGTGATCGTCGTCGGGCCCGACGTCGATCCCTACGACATGGACAGCGTCGAGTGGGCCATCATGACCCGCTGGCAGCCGGTGCAGGATTCGCTGGTCAACCACGCGGGCCCGGCCATGGTGCTCGATCCCTCCTGCGAGAAGTCCGCGCAGTTCGGCGCCTTCCGCTCCGAGCAGATGGGCATCGACGCGACGATCAAGGTCCCCGAGCGCTTCACCGAGTATCCCGAGGTCTCCAAGGCGGATCCGGTTGCCGTGGCGGCTATCGCCAAGAAACTCGCAGGCATCGTTTGAAGACCCGATTCGATCGCGGCTACTACGAGAAGTACTACCTCGACTCGAAGACCGCCGCGGTGTCCAGCGCCGAGATGCGGGCGCGTGCGCTGCTGATCGCGGCGTACACAGCCCATGTCGCCATGCCGGTGAAGCGCATCCTCGACGCGGGCTGTGGCATCGGCCTGTTGCGCGCGCCGCTGATGCGTGCATTGCCGAACGCGCAGTACACCGGGCTCGAGATCAGCGAATACCTCTGCCAGCGCTACGGCTGGGTGCAGGGCACGATCGACGGCTATCGCCCGAAGCGCCAGTTCGATCTCGTGATCTGTTACGACGTGATCCAGTATCTCGACGACCGCGCCGCCGGCCGCGCGATCGCGAACTTCGGCAGGCTGTGTCGCGGCGTGCTGTATTTCAGCGCGCTCACCTCCTACGACTGGAAGCACAACTGCGACCAGTCGCGCACCGATCGCGACGTGCACCTGCGCAGCGGCGAATGGTATCGCGCTCGACTCGCGCGCCAGTTCCACCGCATTGGCGGCGGTTTCTGGATCCGCCGCGGCGCGCCGCTCGTCACATGGGAGCTCGAATCGGCCGACTGACTCCCTTCACTCGATCGTCTTGAACACCGGCGCGGGCCTGGGGCTCTCGACGCCGAGCTTCGTGAAAGTCGTGACGGTGTAGTAGAACGTGCCCTTCGGCAGCCGTTCCACGACATAGCCGGTCGCGGTGGCGTCTGCGATGGACGCCTCGAGATGCAGGTCGTCCGGCGACGTGCCGACGTATACCCGGAAGCCGGTGACCGGGTCGGCGCTGGCGCCGGTTCCCGCGGGTTCGATCGGGCTCCAGCTGAGTCGCGCGACGCCTGCACCCGTGGCGCGAGCCGGCACTTGCGGCAGCGGCAGGGAAGCGGGCGATCCGCCACCGGGTGGGCCGACGACCATCGACTTCAGCCGCGCCCGCATCGTCCAGCCGAGGCCGGCGAGCACGAACACCAGCACGAGTGCAGCCAAGCCGATCACGTTGCGCCTTGCCTTGCTCATCGCGGAATTCTAGCGCGTTCGGGTCCGCTGACGGCGCAGCCTTCGATACCGGGAGGGGGCACGCGCGAGGCGCCTCGCCGAGGTCAGTCGGACTTGGTGCCTCGACCCTGGCGGAAATGGAACAGGTACAACGAGACACCCACGCCGAGCGCGAACGGCGCGAGCGAGCCGACGAACTCGCGCAGCGGATCGAGCATGCTGTCGTGCAGCAGGAAATCGAAAGACAACGCCGGTGCGACGGGCACCGAGAGCAGCGCTACGGGTACGAAGTGGGCGAACAACTGGCTCATGGAAACGGCTCCGGGGAAGGACACTGGGCGAATGGAAGCACGACGACACGAATCACGCGGCGAACCGCATCACGCGCGCTCGAACGGGGTGCTACGTTGCCATCCGCACGTTGCGTTGGAAACGTGACGCCGTGTGCCGACAGGCGGCGGCAGAGTTTGTCGCTGATACGCTGCAGCAACGCGCAACGCAGTCGGGTTAGCCGACGTAAAGCAGCTTCAGGGCGGCAGTCTTTCCGCCTTCTTCTCCAGTCCGCGCAGGTAGAGGAAGCCGGCGATGCCGGCCGCAGAGCCCACGGCGAACGCGATTGCGGTGTTGTGCAGCAGTGCACTGCGATCGAGGTCCGCGGCGGCGCCGCTGGCAGCGCCGTGCCGCACCGCATCGATCGTGGCCCAGAACATCGCCACGACGAATCCACCCCAGAAGCCCCAGCTGAGCGCGCCGCCGGCGTCGCGCCAGGCTGCGCTCATGGCGTGCCGGGCACCAGCGGCACGGTTTCCTGCACCCAGTTGTCCGAGGTGCGCCGGCCCGGGCACGGGATCGTGATCGCATAGTCGCCGAGCCGGGCGTTCAGCGCCTTGACGTCGATCTTCCAGCCTCTCGCGTCCCACTTCTTCAGCCACTCGCGGTAGGCCGCAATCGCCGCGTCGCCGGGGACCAGCACTTCCTTCGTATTGCCGTCGGGCGTGCGGATCGGGTTGAGGTTCTGCACCACCGCCATGTCCTCGTTGACGACGCGCATCGTGACCTCCGCCATGCGCGCATCGTGCATCTCCTGCAGCAGCCAGTTGCGCATGCTGACCAGGTACACCTTGGTGTGTGACTCGTCGATCGGCGCCTCGAACATGTACTGGTGGAAGGAGTTGGTCGCCGTCAGGTCGATGTAGGTGACGAGCTGGTTCGGGCCCTGGTGCCAGGAGCCCGCTGCGCCGACGCGCGGCCCGGTCTTCATGCCGCCGAGCGCCGTGTTCTCGTCCTTGCTGCCGCCGAACTTCATGTAGTGCTTGCTGCCCCAGGGGATCTGCTCGATCGGCAGCGGCACTCGCTGCTGCTCGGGCGACAGCGACGGCTGGCCCTGCGCCTGGTGCACGAACTCGTTGTGGATCGGGTCGAGGCCGTTCTCGATCGAGCGCTCGTAGTAGGCATTCAGGTCCATCACGAAGGTCTGGGCCTTCCACTCCGGCGTGCCGAATTCCTGGATGTCGTAGAGCGGCGGGCGCTCTTCCTCGGGCAGATCGCCGAGGAATGCGAACACGATGCCGTACTTCTCCTGCACCGGGTAGCTATCGACCTTGGCGCGCGCCGGCAGCTTCGGCTCGGCGACGAGCGACGGGATCTTCACGCAGCGGCCATCGCCGCCGTACTGCCAGCCGTGGTATGGGCAGGCGACCGCATTGCCATGGATCTTGCCGAGGCTGAGCGATCCGCCGCGATGCACGCAGGTGTCGGAGAGCAAGCGCGCCTGGCCCTCGGAGTCGCGGAACGCGACGAACGGCAGGCACAACAGTCTCGCCCGCAGCGGCTTCTCCGCGGTGACTTCGGAGCTGAGTGCGACCGGATACCAGAAATTGATGTACATGCGCCGACCTCGTAGGAAACAACCGCGTGGATTATTGCCCAGGAGCCGCGCCACGGTGTGGTCGCTGCGACAAACCGCAGCGGACCCTGGCAGGAACGGCCGGGCCCGGGCGAGCGTCAGGTCTTCGCGCCCGACTGCAGCATCTGCGGGGGCGAAGTCACCATCGAACGCATCAGCTTCTCGATGTTCGGCTCCAGCGATGGGCCCATCAGCGGGCCGCCATGCCCGGAGCTGATGATCTCGACCGGGAAGGTCCTGATCAGGTTGCGGAACGCCGCGACTCGCGCTTTCTGGTCGCGCTGCACCATGCCGGTGAACGGCAGCGCGGGGCGGTTGGAGACCGCCAGCGCAGTCTCGGGCGTCATCTCGTGCAGCATGGTGCCGCAGACGTTTTCGACGTGATGATGGATGTGGCCGAACATGTCGACCGTGAAGATCATCTTCAGCTTCGTGTCGTAGCCCACATCGTGCTGCTCAGGTCCTTCCAGATCGCATCGAGGAACACGATCTGGCGGTCGCCGAGATCGAGCCGGTCGCCATGCTTCACCGTCTGCAGCCGATCGAGCGCGATTTCCGGATGGAACAGGTGATAGTCGCGCACGTCGCCGATCGCCCGGCACTGCGGATACTTCGCGAACAGTCGGCCGAGGTTGCCGATGTGCGGAATTTCCTGGTGGCTGAGAAAGACGTAGTCGAGCGGGCGGCCCTGCAGCATCGAGTCGAGCTGGCCGTCGAAGGAATGCCAGAGGCCCTAGTGTCCGGTGTCGAGCAGCCGCCCATCCAGGCGAGGTCCGGCAGGATCTTGCGTGGCAGGCCGCCGCGCACGATGTAGGCCCGCTGGATCGTGCCTTGCGGCAGCTCAGAAATAGCGCGCCCGCTCGGCATCGACCACCTTGCGCGCCGCGCGCAGCGCCTTCGCCACCAGCTTCACGTGGCGCGCGACCGCCTCGCGCCCCTGTATGACGCAGCCGTGGATCGGCGCGAGCACCTGCACGTCGCGTTCGCGGAACACCGCTTGGAAGCGCTCGAGCACTTCGGGATAGTCGGACTCGCGCATCCAGTTCATGCGCCGCGCGATTTCCGCCGTGACGGCCTCGACCGCCGGCAGGTTGCGCGGCGAGTCGATCACCGGTGGCGCATCGACGCTCGCCAGGTGGCGATAGCCCATCGCGTGCGAAGTGAACAGGCAGCCGATACTCGCCTCGTAAGCCCACTGCGTGATCAGCATCTGCTTGTAGCCGGCTTCGAGCCAGCCGAAGCGCAGTGCGCCGATCTCGCGCGACGTGCCGTTCTTCGCCTCGACGATCGGGATGCAGCCGAGGAAATCGCGCACCTCGAGGATCGAGACGGCCGGATCGTTGGTTCACTCGAGGATGCCGCCGGCATCGCCGACCAGCGTCTCGATCGCCGACTTCAGCGCCGGTAGCAGGATCGGCATGCCGGGCTCGACGAACACGCAGTTCTGGTCGTCCGTAACGACATACGCGTTCAGCGGCTCGTAGCCGTCGAGGTCGGCAGGCAGCCAGCTGAGCCGTTCGGCGCGCACCACGCGGCCGACGCGATAGAGCCGGCCCGGCACCAGCGTCGTGATGGTCTGGTTCGCGCTGAAGGCGCGCTTCGAGCCGCGCTCGAGCCCGCCCGGGGAATGCGGTGCGCCCGCGGCGGCCGGGCGCCGCGCTGCGGCGAGCATCACTCCGCCGTCGTCGGACCGATCACGGTGCTGACCCGCGAAACCTTGTTTGCGGGGAAACCACCCTGCGCAGCGTGCTCGCGCACCATCGCTTCGTCGGGCGCGTTGTAGATGCAGTAGACCTTGTCGTCGGTGACGAAGCTTTCGACCCACTGGATCTGCGGACCCATCCCGTTCAGCACGCTGCAGGATTTCTGCGAGATGGCCTTCAGGTCCCCGGGCGACAGCTTGCCGGCGCCGGGGATTTCCCTTTCAATGACGAACTTGGGCATCTGGTTCTCCAGCTTGTATCGACGATTCCTCGGAGCGAGGCACAGAGGACGCCGGATTTTACGCCAGGCGCCGGCAGCCGCGATGCAGCAACGTTATCCTTTTGCGCGTCGATCGTACGGTGGGCGGGCGCGTCAGCTGGCCCGGTACTCGACCAGCTCGTAGACGGTGTCGTACTGCCCGAAAGCCTGCGCGCGGACGAATACGCAGGTGCCGGCCAGCGTCCACATCGATTCCAGCGGCGTGGTCGCGTCGGCGGCCGTGAAGAGCTCGTAGCGGTCGGTTTCTAGCGGGCCCGCTGGCGTCTGCACGGTTTCGCGACCGCGGTATTCCAGCCAGGCGTCCGAGGGCGCGAGGCTCGGTCCGACGCGTCCATAGGGATCCGCCGACGACGAGAACACGCTGATCAGCTTTTGCCGCTTCGCGCCGCCGTGGTCCCAGGCGGCTCCGAGCATCACGTCGGTCGAGACCGGGTGCGCGACGAAGCCGCGCACCGGCGAGGCGATCTTGGTCACCTGCGAGGCGCGGCCCTTCGTGGCGTTGAACGTCTCGCTGCTCACCTGGGTCGGCTCGAAGCGGAACCAGCCCGAGCCCTCGTAGCGGCCGTCGACCTGCAGGCGCACGAACGCTTCCAGCGGCCAATAGTTGCGACCGAGGGTGTAGATCGCGTCGCGCGTGATGCGCGGATCGTCGCTGTGGCTGCTGACCTGGTAGGTGATCAGGCCGTCGTCGTGGAAATCGTAGCTGACGGTCTCGCGGCCGCGCTCGAACTTGCGACCGTTCCGGGTGGTCATGAACCGGACGCGCAGGTCGATGCGGCGCCGCTTCACGCCATCAGGCGCGGCACCCGCCGCCTCGCCGGCGTCGGCGGCTGAGCCCGAAGCGACCAGCAGGCCGAACGCGTTGGAAAGCATCTTGCGTCGATCCATCGCGGGAACCTCGGGTCGGGACGGCGCCGGGCTCAAGGGCTCGCCGCGGCGCGGGCGAGGCAGCGTTCGTAGCGGGCACCGACTCGCTCGGCGAACCACTGCGTCGTCAGTTTGCGGGTGATCTTGGGACCCTTCAATTCGATCTTCGGGACCACGGCGCGCGGCGCGTCACGGCCGCGCGTCTGCCGCGCGAGTTCGAACACCCGCGAATGGAGGCGGGTCGCGGCGAAGTCCGCCTCCCCGCCGCGTTCCAGGTCGCGACGGATCTCGCGCTCGGAGTACTCGAGCCGCTTCGCAAGGCTGCGCGCCGCGAGCTCCGTCTGGCTCGACTGTGCAGCGGCGTCGCCCCGCAGCAGCAGGTCGCCGTCGAGCGCGAGCGCCCGCCCCGAGGCGATCGCGAGCGCGTTCTGGAAGCCGGCGTTGCGGCTCGCGTAGTGGCCGGCATTGAAATCGGCGAAACGGTAGAGCATGTCGGCGTAGTCGGCTGGATAGTCGAGCAGGTGCGCAGTGCCGAAATAGAGCCCGCCCCGCCGCGTGAACAGCTCGTCGCGCAGGCTGCCGCGCATGGGGAACGGATACTGCTTCGCCTGCGCATGCGCCTCGGCGTAGTCGACGCTGACCTGCATGGGTCCTGCGGTCCGCACGGGGTTGTAGCCGGAGAACAGCCGGCGTCCGAGGGGTGCCTGGTCGAGGAAGTCCTCGTAGATGTCGTTCAGCGCCTTTTCGGTCTTCGCGGCCTCAATGCGCTCGCGATAGCTGCGGCCATCCGGAGACTGGATCTCGAGCGCTGCGCTGACCGCGAAGCGCGGGATCTTCAGGCCCGCGGCCCTCGCATCGATCTCGCGCCGCGCGATCTGCGGCAGCCCGGGCACCGGCGGATCCACTTGCAGCCCGGTCTCCTGCTCGGCCACCGCGATCACGGCGCACAGGTGCGAGGTGCTCGGCTCGATCCGCAGCGCCTCCAGCACCGAGAACAGGTCCGCCGCCCATTCGCTGCGCTGCGCGATCTTCGGCGGCAGCAGGTCCGCGATCTGCGCGCGCACCGCATCGGGATCGAGGGCGGGCGGGGCGGGGCGCAGCAGGCTGCTGCCGCAGGCCGCGAGCGCCGCGGCGAGCGCGACGGCGACGACCAGGCGGGCGGTGGCCGAAGCGCGAATCGCGTCAGGGCACACGCCGCGCGACCTCACGGCAGCGCCCGTTCTCGCTCTCCGCCGCGAACGCAGCCGCGCCGGACTTGCAGTAGTCGGTGACGAATCCGCGGATGCCGCCGATCGACTCACGCATCCGCGCGGACGCGGCCAGCGAAGACCCCGCCGCATCGTCCTCGAGCGAGGTGTAGTGCGACCAGGCGACACTGCTCATCCTGCGCCGCGCCTCGTCCACCTGGCCGGCCGCGAGCAATGCATCTAGGCGCAGCAGCCGCTGCATCGACGCCGCCGTGGTCTGGAACGAGAGGTCGCGAAACTGCGCGAGCGCCTGCTCGGAGCCGCGTAGCGCGCCGATCCAGTAGAACGCGATCGAGCAGCCTACGCAGGCGATCGCGGAATAGAGCGTCGTGAGCCGCCTAGACGGAGTGGGCATCGGTGGCCCTCGGCGCCATGGTGGAGGCATGTCGGTGGAATCGGTTCATCTGCGAAACCCTACCAGAGCAGGTTCACGGCGCGCTCACCGCCGCGCACATCGGCCGCCGAGCCTGTCCCGGCAGCCCGAAATGGCCCAGTTCGGGCTGCAACTCCGCCGAACCTGCATCGAAAATACGCCAAACCCCGCCATCTCTCGCCCTGGCGGCGTCGATCCGGATTCGGGACGCCGTTCGTGTTCAATTCCCGAACATGGCACACTAGGCGGCTAGGGCAACCCCCGGCCACCCTAACCTGTCGCTGCCGATCAGCCGCTCCCACGCCCGCGTGGCGCGAGCGGCACGGCAGCGCTCGACCCGCGCGATTCAACCTGGAACCTTCACGGAACAGCCATGCCTCGTACAACTCCCCTCGCCGACATTCGCAACATCGGGATCATCGCCCACGTCGATGCCGGCAAGACGACGACGACCGAGCGCATCCTGTATTACACGGGACGCAAGCACACGATCATCGACATCCACGACACGAAGGACCTCAAGACTTCGACCACGACGGATTACCTCGAGCAGGAACAGAAGCGCGGCATCACGATCCAGAGCGCCGCGGTGTCGACCTTCTGGCGCAGCAAGAAGATCAACGTCATCGACACCCCGGGGCACGTCGACTTCACCATCGAGGTGAACCGTTCGCTCCGCGTGCTCGACGGCGCGGTCGACGTGTTCGACGGCGTGGCCGGTGTCGAGCCGCAGTCCGAGACCAACTGGCGCCTCGCGGACAACTACAACGTGCCGCGCCTCTGCTACGTCAACAAGATGGACCGTAGCGGCGCCGCGTTCACCCGCTGCGTCGACATGATCAGGAAGCGCCTCGGCTCGCGCCCGCTGCCAATCCAGATCCCGATCGGCTCGGAAGACAACTTCAAGGGCATGATCGATCTGGTCAGCATGAAGGCGCTGGTCTGGGATTCGGACGACAAGGACGCCGTCTGGCAGGTGATCGACATCACGCCGGAGAACATGGACACGCTCGCCGACATGCTCGGCATCACCGTGCCCAGCGATCGCAAGATCCTCGACGCCGTCGAGCAGTACCGCACCGAGCTGGTCGACACCGCGCTGGAGATGGACGACACGGCGATGGAAGCGCACCTGATGGAAGGCAAGATGCCCTCCGAGGAGACGCTGAAGGCCTGCCTGCGCAAGGGCACGCTGACGTCCGCCTTCACGCTGGTGCTCTGCGGCTCGTCCTACAAGAACAAGGGCGTGCAGCAGGTGCTGGACGCGGTCGTCGACTTCCTCCCGGCGCCGACCGACGTCGAGGCGATCAAGACGGTGGACGCCGACGGCAACACGATCGGCGAGCGCAAGTGCTCCGACGAAGAGCCGTTTTCGGCGCTGGCCTTCAAGGTCATCAACGACATCTACGGCGCGCTGACCTTCATCCGTGTCTATTCCGGCGTGCTGACCAAGGGCATGTCGGTGCAGAACAGCACGCGCGGCAAGCGCGAGAAGATCGGCCGCATGGTCGAGATGTTCGCCAAGGACTCCAAGCCGATCGACGAAGCGCGCGCCGGCGACATCGTCGCGCTGGTGTCGCTCGCTGAGACCGACACCGGCGACACGCTCTGCGACTCGAACTCGCCCGTAGTGCTCGAGCGGATGCGCTTCCCGGACCCCGTCATCAGCGTGTCGGTCACGGCCAAGGTCAAGGCCGAACAGGAGAGGTTCAACGCGGCGCTCGGCAAGATGGTCCGCGCCGATCCCTCGCTGCACCTCGAGACCGACCGCGAGACGGGCCAGACCATCCTGCGCGGCATGGGCGAGCTGCACCTCGACGTGACGCTCGATCGCATGCGCACCGAGTTCAACGTCGAAGGCGTGATGGGCGAGCCGCAGGTGGCCTATCGCGAGACCATCACCAAGCCGATCCAGGAAAACTACACCCACAAGAAGCAGACCGGCGGTTCCGGCCAGTTCGCCGAGGTGTGGATCAAGTTCGAGCCGCTCGAGCGTGGCTCCGGCTTCGTTTTCGAGGACAAGACGGTCGGCGGCTCGGTGCCGCGCGAATACGTCCCCTCGGTCGAGAAGGGCCTGCGCGTGCAGCTCGAGGACGGCGTGCTGGCGCGCTTCCCCACCGTGGACTTCAAGGCCACGCTGATCGACGGCAGCTACCACGACGTCGACTCGAACGCGCTGACCTTCGAGATTGCGGCCAAGGCCGCGTTCCGCGAGGCCATGAAGAAGGCCGGCCCGATCCTGCTCGAGCCCGTCATGAAGGTCGAAGTCGTGACCCCGGGCGACTACCTCGGCGACGTGATCGGCGACATCAACCGCCGTCGCGGCTCGATCCAGGACCAGCTCGAGCGCGGCGCCAACATCGCCGTCGTGGCCACCGTGCCGCTGTCGGAGATGTTCGGCTACATCGGCCAGCTGCGCGCGATGAGCTCGGGCCGTGCCTCCTACACGATGGAGTTCTCGCACTACGATCCGGTGCCGCGCAACGTCGCGGAAGCCGTCATCGAGGCGGCGAAGAAGCCGGCGGCCTGAAGCCTGCTGCATTGCCCGGCGATGCATCGGCGAGCCTGGAGAAATCTGCAATGCGACATCGTCACCCTGTGTCGGCGGCATTGATGGGCATGATCGCCGCCCTGCATTTCGCCGCCCCCGCGGCGGCAGGCGGGTTCGACGCCGCGGTATTCGAGACCTTCGTCGACAGCAACATGGGTCTCGACGGCAAGCCCGTGTACTACTATTCGATCGGCACCGTGAAGACCTTCCCTGGCGGCGAGCTGCTCGCCAACATCGAAGGAGTGGACATGGCGCGGCTGCTGCGTCGCGACGCTGACGGCAGCGTGCACAAGGCCAGCCGGAAGATGTTCCTGCTGCGCGACCCCGCGACCAATGCCGTGATCGAGCAGATCGACGGCAAGCGTCTCGACGGCTATTTCTACCCCTACCAGTCCATGACGTTCCGGCTCGAGGGCGACGTGCTGCGCGGCGTGTCGACGCAGGGCTCTGGCGCCGCGAAGCACACGGTCGATATCGGTTCCGCGCTCGATGCGCGCCGCGTGGGAGAAATGGTCGTGTTCAGCGCGCCGAATGCGCGTGCGCGCCCCGACGGCACCGGCAGTTTCGAGATGTACGAGTTCTGGGTGCAGCCGAAGGGCTCCGCGACGAGACCTTCGACGACGTTGACGCTGACCCTCGTGAACTGGCATCCCATCGGTCGCGGCAAGCCGGTCTACACGCATCGCACATCCTGGCGTGTGGAACGCTACGACGCGCTGCCGGCGTCGCTGCGCGAGTGGATCGATGTCAACGCGCCGATGTATCGCGAGCCGCCACGCGACCTGGCGGAGATCGAGGCCTTGCAGCGCTAATGCGACGCCTCTAGGAGCGGGGGCATGCGGTCGAATCGGCGCGCAGATTCGACCACTGCATGCCCCAGCCTCCGATCGCACGCACCGGCCATCGCCGGATCAAGGAACACTTCCAAGACCTTGATCGCGAGCACCGCGATTCCCATTGGCGAGGTCGGCACGCGCACGCCCGCGGAGCCATCGCCGATGCGCTGGATGAAGGCCGCGGCGTCGCGCACCGCATCGTGCATGCGCTGCTCGTCCTCGGTCGCATGGGAGAAGCGCCACGCGCGTACGCGGCGGTTGATGACGGCCTTCGTCGCGTCGCCGGCCTCGATGCCGGCCGCCGCGAACACCCGGCAGTCGTAGTCGAGGCAGGTCTGCGGTCGGCTTGAGTAGATCGAACAGCGGCCGGACTCGAGCATCGGGCAGCTGCCGTCGGCACGCGCCAGCATGGTCTTCTGTCCGGCAGCGAAGCTCGACTCGAGCAGGCGTTCTGCGGGAATCACGGCGAGCGCCCGGGTGTCCGCCTGCCTGACCTGGACCGAATAGCCGGACGTGCAGCAGCCGGTGCAGTCCCCGCAAGGCACGTCGACGCCCGCATCGCCGCGCAGCGCCGCGCGCGCCTGCGCGAGCCACTCCCCGAACGGGCCTGCATAGACGGTCTCCGCGGAACCCGCGGGATCGAGGATGTTCATCGATGCTTCTTCGCCCATGCCCCAGTTTCTCATGTGCCGGGTGCGTGCCGCAGCGGGACTGGCGTGCGCTGCCGCGCCTCTTGCTGTTCCGGCTCTGGTTTCCCCGGCGCTATCATCGGCGCATCGTCTCGCTCTCGTGGCCACGCAATGTGCGTGCGCCGGGGCAGGTCCAGGAGTTGCGCCCATGATCCCATCAGAACACCGCACCCCGACCCTTGCTCCGCTCGTGCTGCAGGCCGAATTGGCCGGCGTCCGCACGCTGACGCTGAACGATCCCGGCGCGCGCAACGCGCTGTCGAATCCTATGATGGCTGCCCTGCAGCAGGCGATCGAGGCCGCCGCGTCCGACATCGATGTGCGGGTGATCGTGCTGGCGGCTGCCGGCCCGGCATTTTGCGCCGGCCACGACCTGAAGGAACTGCGCGCCAACACGGATCCTGCGTTCCGGGTCGCGCTGCTCGCGCGATGCGTCCGGCTGATGCTGTCGATCGTCCGTTGTCCGAAGCCCGTGATCGCTCGCGTGCACGGCATCGCGACGGCCGCCGGCTGCCAGCTCGTGGCCAGCTGCGATCTCGCGATTGCGGCAGCGGAGGCGCGTTTCGCGACGCCTGGCGTCAACATCGGCTTGTTCTGCTCCACGCCGATGGTCGCGTTGTCCCGCAACCTCGCGAACAAGCATGCGATGGAGATGCTGCTGACCGGCGACCTGGTGTCCGCCGCTGACGCGTATCGCATGGGTCTCGTCAACCGCGTGGTGCCAGCGGGCCGGCTCGATGCCGAGGTGCAGGAACTGGCGACGAAACTCGCGGCGAAATCGCGCAGCGCGATCGCGATCGGCAAGCGCGCGTTCTACGAGCAGGGCGAGTTGCCTTTGGAACAGGCCTACCGCTTCGCGGCCGAGGCGATGCTGCTGAACCTGCAGACGGCCGATTGTGCCGAAGGGATCGGCGCCTTCGTCGAGAAGCGCGCGGCCTGCTGGATTGATCCTTGAGCCTGCCGCCGACCTGTCGCGCTCTGGAGACAGGCTTCGATCGCGCGACGCGCGAACAATGAATGCGAAGCCCTTGGTTTGAAAGAGAACCCGCGCAAGGCCGTTGCATCGCGAAGATGGCGGCCTGCAGAAGATCGTGAGACGGGAGGCCTGCGACGCGACAAAAACCTTGATGCGTATCGGGATTTTCTGCACTGTTCGCCTGCGGGATTCGCGGGAACGGATCCTGCACCGCGCACTGCACTTCTCGAAGCGCAGGCGCGGCGTCGCTGCCTTTCGGCAATCCAGAAAAAGGGGAAAAACTAGATGGAACTGACTAGTGACATCCAGTACCTGTATCAACGCAGGGACGAACTCGAAATGCGCATGCGCCAGCCCGGCGGCGTGCGGATCATCGAGGAACGCGAGCTGCTGCAGATCCGCCAGCGTCTGCAGGAAATTCCGCGGATGGCGGATCGCGCGACGGAATTCGGCGCGGACGCCAATTCCCGCTTGTGATTCGTCGGCCACGCGACTAGCGTGTCGCTCGAGCGTTCGTCGCACGGACTGACTCAATCTCGCATCGTCTGACAGCGATGCGCGATCGGCGCGCTCGGCGGGAAAGGCTTGGTCACTCAGGGGTGGCCGAGCTTTTTTCTTTCATGCGCCTGCTTGTCGCGCGGATTTGATCGCGCGCTGCAGCAGCACCTCGATCTCGCGCGGCATTGCCGTGTCGCAGGCGGCGCGGAATCGCTGGATCAGGCCGGGCAGTGCGTCCAGCCATTCTTCGTGGGTCGCGAATGGAGCGAAGCAGGCCGACTCGAACTCGGCGGCCGCTTCATCGAGGCCCATCTGCCTCGCGAGTGCGATGGCCTGGCGCAGTGCCGGGCTCGGATCTTCGGCTCTTTCTGACGCGCTCACTTTGGCCGCCCCCGTTCGTACAACATGCCATTGGTCCCATATTCCCAGCCGTGGAAATTCTTCACGAGCTCCGACTTCAGCTTCATCTGAGGGCGCGGATCATCGCGCACGCCGGGGCGTGAGCCGGGCAAGCTCGAGCGTCAACGCTGCCGCGCCCAGTTCGCGACAGCCTCGCCAGCCCTGGCCGGCCCATAGCGGCGAGAACTCGCCGCTGCCCTGGCTTTCCGCCTTGGCGCGCAGCGCCGCGATGGCTGCCGTCGCCAGCGGAAACGCCCGAAGAAGTTCGCGCAGCGCTGCACCGGGTATTGCGCTGGTGCTGGCTTCCCGGCACGAAAGGTACGCGGTTCCCACCTGGATGCCGACAGCACCAAGCGCGAGTGCGGCTGCGACGCCTTCGGCGTCGACGATGCCACCTGCCGCGATCACGGGCAGCTTCACTGCACCCACGATCTCCCGCCCCAGCGGCGCATCCGCGCGAGCAGATGCCCGGAGGGCAACCCGAAATGAAAGCTCACGACGACGGACTCAAATTCTGCGAGCACCGCGGCGGCGCGCGCGTCGAACGGCAGCCGCCCCGATCCGATGGGCGCGACGCCCGGATCGATCCCCAACTCGGCGCAATAGGGCGCCAGCACGGCGCGCCACCCGGCTTCGCGCGCCGCGTCCGGGACGGGAGCTTCGTGGCAGAAGAAATTCGCGTTGAATGGCTTCATGGTCCGCGAACGGATCGTCGACAGCTCCTCACGAATCGCGTCGGTGTCGAGCGTCGCGCACGGGAGCGAGCCGAGCCCGCCATCGGAGCCTGGATGATCGGGAAATCGACGCCGAACAACTGCTGCAGATCCACGGCCGAGTCTCCAGTCGGGTGCGGCCAGTCTGGGTGCGAGGCCGCTGATGCACAAGCTTGCTCGCCGGCCCGGTCTTCGGCATGCCAACGTCGCGCAATCGCCACGCCCTGCAGGCGTAAGCTAAGGATCGCGTGCGTTGAAGCATGGGGGCAACGGACCAGGCTTGCGTCAGTGAATGGGACCAGTCGTCGCCGCTTCGGCTTCAGCTGCTCGCCGATGGATGTCGATAGACTAGACATCCCGATCACGTCCCGCGTCGCCCGCAGAGACCGCTTCATGACCTCGATTCCCCGCCTTCACACTCCGCTCGTTCCCGTCCAGGCCTGCGGCTTCGGCATGCTGAAGACGCGTCGCGGCTATGCGCAGGGCCCCTACGGCCAGGTCCATTTCCACGAAGCGGGCCCGGCTGATGGCCCGGCGCTCGTACTGCTGCACCAGGCACCGGTTTCCGCGCGCCAGTTCGAACCCGTCTATCCGCGGCTCGCCGCGCGCGGCATTCGCGCGATCGGCGTGGACATGCCCGGCTTCGGCTTTTCCGATCCCACGCCCTTCGTGCCCGGCGTCGAGGATCTTGCCAAGGCGATCCCGGCCGTGCTCGACACGCTCGGCATCGCGAAGGCGAGCATCCTCGGCCACCACACCGGTGCGCTGGTCGCGACGGAAGTTGCGCTGCAGTTTCCCGACCGCATCGATCGCCTGGTGCTGAACGGTCCGCTGCCGATCAGCGAGGACGAGCGCGTACAGTGGCTCGAGTTCTGCCGCACCGAGGAGATCGAATTCCGCGAGCAGCCCGACGGCTCGCACTTCGTGAAGCTGTTCAAGATGCGCCATGCGTTTGCGCAGGACAGCGTGCCGGTTGGCACCGTGACGCGCTACGTCGTCGAGACGCTCTCGGGGCTCGCGCCGTACTGGTACGGGCACCACGCCGCGTTCATCTACGACCACGCCGCGACGCTGAAGAAGCTGCAGCACCGCACCATGATCCTGACCAACACTGGCGACCAGATCTACGAGCACGCGAAGTTCTCGCACTCGATGCGTCCCGATTTTGAATTCGTGGCGCTTGAAGGCGGCGGAATCGACGTGGTCGATCAGCTTCCGGAGGCCTGGACGGACGCGGTAGCCGGATTCGTGTTGTCTGCGCCGAATCGCGGCTAGCGTCTCGGATCGAGGCCGGGTCAGGAGCGCGCGCGCTGGACCACGACGGCTTGCCTCCCGATCAGGGCGCGAGGATGTCGGGGCCCAGTTTCCCGACGTCGGTCGAGCCGGTCAGCGCCATCGCGACACGCATCTCCGATTCCATGATATCGAGCAGCTTCGCGACACCGGCGCCGCCCTGCGCGGCGAGTGCATAAGCCCAGGCACGGCCGAGGAACACGCCGTGCGCGCCGAGCGCGAGCATGCGCACCACATCGAGACCGGAACGCACGCCGCCATCGACGAACACGGTCATCCGTTCCCGCACCGCATCCGCAATTGCCGGCAGCGCGAGCGCGGTGGACGAGACGCCGTCCAGCTGCCGGCCGCCATGGTTCGAGACGATGATGCCGTCCGCGCCCAGCTTCGCGGCCTCGAGCGCGTCGCCGGGATCGAGGATGCCCTTGATCATCAGGGGGCCCTTCCAGTGGTCGCGGATGAATTCCAGGTCGCGCCAGCAGATCGAAGGATCGAAATTACGGCCGATCCAGCCCATATAGTCATCGATGCCGCTCTTGTCGCCGAGCACCGAGGCGAGGTTGCCAAGGTTGTGCGGCCGGCCGAGCAGGCCGACGTCCCAGGCCCAGGAAGGATGCATCGTCGCCTGCAGGAAGCGGCGCGCTGCGGCATTGGGGCCCGACATGCCCGAATGCGGATCGCGATAGCGCGCGCCGGCCACCGGCATGTCGACCGTGAACACCAGCGCACCGCAGCCCGCCGCCTTCGCGCGGTCAATCATCTCGAGCATGAACTTGCGATCGCGGATCACGTAGAGCTGCAGCCAGGGCGGCGCGTTCGACGCGGCCGCCACTTCCTCGAGCGAGCAGACCGACAGCGTCGAGAGACACATCGGGATGCCCTTGTTCGCAGCGGCCCGCTTGGCCTGCGCCTCGCCGCGGCGCGCATACATGCCGCTCAGGCCGACCGGCCCGAGCGCGATCGGCAGCGTGTGGCGCTGTCCGAAGAATTCGGTCGTCAGCGAGACTTTGGACACGTCGACCAGCACGCGCTGCCGCAGCGTGATGCCGGCGAGGTCCTCGACGTTGCGTCGACAGGTGCGCTCGTCATAGGCAGCGCCGTCGATGTAGTCGAACAGGAAACGCGGGAGGCGACGCCGCGCCGCGTGGCGGAAGTCGGCGGTGGAGGCGATGATCACGGATGACTGCAAAAGTGATTCGACATCCGGGAGAAGAATGGCACTCTGCGACAGGACGCGCAATCGGATCACGGACTCTCCAGCCGCAGCGTAATTAGGATCGCTGCCGCTCGCAGGCATGCGCTAGGCTACGCACCTCGTGCTGATTGCCTTCAACAAGCCCTTTGACGTGCTCTGCAAGTTCACGCCCGCGCCAGGGCGACGCACGCTGGCCGATTTCATCGAGGTGCCGCACGTCTATCCCGCCGGGCGCCTCGACACCGACAGCGAAGGCCTGCTGCTGCTGACCGACGATGGCGCGCTGCAGGCGCGCATCGCGAACCCGCGCCACAAGCTCGCAAAGATCTACTGGGCGCAGGTGGAGGGCGTGCCGACTGACGAAGCGCTCCAGGCCTTGAGAAAGGGCGTCGATCTCGGGGACTTCACGACGGAGCCGGCTGGCGCGCGGCTGATCGACGAGCCCGCGAACCTCTGGCCGCGCGATCCGCCGATCCGCTATCGCGCCAGGATCCCGACCAGCTGGCTGGAACTCACGCTGCGCGAGGGCAAGAACCGGCAGGTGCGACGGATGACGGCGCGCGTAGGGTTTCCGACGCTGCGCCTCGTGCGTGCCGCGATCGGCTGTTGCCACGTGCGCGAGCTGGGTCTGTCTCCCGGGGCCTGGTGCCAGGTGGAGCCGAGGTCGCCCTCAACTGCTGACGGGGCCTTCCGATGGTGAACGCACGAGCCAGACCTCGCCCGTCGGCAGCACGCCGACCTGGGTCCAGCCTGCCGCGAGGTACATTCGTTCCGCCCGTGTGCCCGGCTCGGTGGAGAGATTGATCCGCGCGAAACCCGATTCGAACAGGCAGTCCGTCAGTTGCTGGAGCAGGGCCCGCCCGAGTCCGCGACCCTCGAATTCCGGGTCGACGAACAAGGCCCAGAGGCTGCGGCTGGATCGATCGGCAATGCCGAAGCCGACGAGGTGCCCCTCCAGTTCGGCAACCCAGCTGACGCCGGGTTCCGCGACGTAGGGTCGATAGTGGGCCGGCGTCACGCGGCCGGGATCGTCAAGCCGGTTCTCGCGTACGACGAGGCGGATCCGGTGCATCGCTGCGATGTCGTCGCCAGTGGCCGGACGCAGCGTCATCCCGGCGGTCAGTGCAGGAACGAGGCCTGGCCCGAACCGTCGTTCAGCCGCACGACGCCCTCGTGCTCGTCGGCGATCCAGACGAGCCGGGGGTCATTGTCGCCGCTCGAGACCAGCCAGATGCCGCGCTGGCCCTCGTGCACGGCGTGGCCCAGTCCGTGCTCCTCACGCAGCGAGGTGCGCAACTGCCGACGCGCCCGCTCCAGGTCAAACGGGCCTTCGGCGGCCTGCGCGTGATTCTTGCGAACGAAGTACTTCACTGGTTCATGCCCCCGGTCGGTGCGTCGATGTCTGCCGTCGTCGGCGACTCCAGGAGGAACGGTAAAGTCTTCGGACTGCGCGCCCAGTGATGTCTCTCACAGATTGCGAGCCGCTGCCATGCCGGACTCGCGAATCCAAGGATCGAGGCGGCAACGATCTTCCGCCGCGGCTCGTGCATCACGACGCGCAATTGAAGGCTTGCACCGGAGAGGCAGCTGGCGGTTGGCTTTTCATGCTGCCGCTAACCCATCGGGGTGCACAGCTCTACCAATGTCCCGTCCGGGCAGCGCGCGTACGAAACCGTCTGGCCCCATGGCGTCCGGGTTGGTGCCAGCTCGGTCGCGCCGTGCCGCAGCGCTGAGGCGTGTGCAGCTTCGACGTCCGAAGTGACCAGCCCGACCTCGAGGCCGAGCGGCTTGGCTGATTCGCTGGCCGCGACATGGCCGCCCGGAAAGTTGGCGTGACCCTGTTCGTGCGCGGCAAATGCCAGTGCAGTGGCTCCGGTTTCCAGCTCGCCGTAGGTGTCGGATTCGTGGAGAAACCGGCGTTTCAGTCCGAAAGCCACCTCGTAGAACGCCAGCGATTCGGAAACGTCGGGGACGTAAGCGATGGCGTAGCCAAACTTCATACTGAGGCCTCCATGAGTCCTGATGCCGGAGTTCCACCGCTACGAACGGGATCCTGTTGCCTGGTGAGGATCAAATAGATCGGAGCGTCTTCATCCAGGCCCCGTCTTGAACGCTCGAGCCATGCCGCATCGCCTCAACTGCTCGCCAGCCTTCGCTACCAGACTGAGAGTTGGATGTAGCCCACTCGGAAACCATTCGCCCGTCAGCGAGTTGCAGCGACTGTATCTCACGAGCCGAAACCAACCCCCGCAGTGTAATGACCGGCTCACTCGCAAGGATCCTGGCGATGAACATCGACCTGAAACTCAGCGCCAGTGAGACACAAACGATCGGGTCCCCTACATCCAGATCCGGAGGCAAGCTCGCCTTGCAGCGGACCATTGCCTCGTGATGACCCCAAGCGGATAGCGCCTCCGCGAGTGAGCACTGCTCAAAATTGCGCATGCGTTTGTCTGCCTTCTGTCATTGGCACTGCGCTTGAGCGAGGGTCAGGCCTCACGTTCGCGCCCCGGCCATTGATCAGCCAAACGCCTTCCGCGCGTTCGTGGTTTCCAGCCAACCATTCTCGCCACTCCGAGCGCGAAAGCCGGTGGGTAGAGTTCGGCGGAGGGGAGACCATGGACGTCATGCTAGGCCTGACGCTCGGTTGAGCTGAAATTCGATAAGAAAATCGACGGCTCGACCTGAATGGCAGGTTTCGCCACCATTCGGTACGTCGCCTACCCCAGGACCCGGGCTGACAGGGCTTCGGCCGCCGCAACCACCCGGGCGCTGTGATCGTCGGCACGCGACCAGGGATTTGGTTCTATCGGCTGGGCTCGCAGCACCATGGACGACTGGCCCAACACGTCGGCCGTGATGTCGGACCTGATGACTCCAGGATTCATGCCAAACACGTTGATTTCCGGGAACCGGGCGGTCGCTTCACAGACCAGTTCTTGCGTAACGTTCCGAAGGAAGACACCGGTCACTCCTCGGCTGTCAGGTCGTCGCTCTACGGACCGACGCACAGGCTCGGAACGGCAAGTCGTTCGAAGAGGTGCGGCGACGCCACAGCCGAAGATGGATAGTGCTCCAAGGCACTCTTGAACTCGGGATGGTTGAACGCGGCTCGAAAAGTGGCAACTGACTCCCAGATCGCGTAGTTCAGGAACACCGTGCTGCCTGCGATCCCGCGATGCAGTTGGGTCGAGATGTAGCCCGGCTGCTTCTTCATCCAGTCTGCATCTGCCGCCCAGGCCGTGAGCAAAGCGGGGATGTCTCCTTCCGCAACGGTGAAGACGTTGACCAGGATAACTGGCGACTGATCCGTCCGGATCTGTTGAAAGATCGGAACCTGCGGGTCCAGCGGCTTGAGTTGAAGCATCTGTCGTCTCCTTCGGTGAGAGTATCGCGGGGACCACGCCTACGCATACTGCGTCAAGCAGCCCAACACGGTGATGAACGCCCGGCTGCGGTTGCTTCGATTCGCTCTATCCCAGCCGGACCGTCTCATCCTGAGGCTAGCCGCCGAGCATGTCGTACTCAGCGTGCGTGCCGATCCAGAACCAGTGGCAGCCATCGTCAACCTCATGCGCGAGCGCGCGGTACGGATCGCCGACGCGGACGGACCAGAGAGCGCCGATTCGCTTCGTGCAGTGAAGGGTGTCGAGAGTCCGCCTTGAGCAAGGCGTAGTTCTTGTCCGCAGTAGCGCGGACGTCAGGCGGAAGGGCCTCGTACAAGGCCCAGAACTTCGTTGAAGCGGTGTGCTTCAAAGCGGCCGAGATCGGCGGGCCGCATAGTCCAGCTTGGCTTCAGACACGAGGGCGTCGAGCTTGCCGGCAGCGGCGTCCCGCTCGATCTGTGCGTCCCAGGCCTTCCAGTCCTGCTCGAGGATCCAGTTGCGCAGTTCGGCGAACTCGGCGCTGGAAAGCCGTCGGATCTGCTCTTCGATACGTTCAACCTTGCGCATTGCGGTCACCTCACGATGAGTACACCGAAACTCGGCACAGCGGTGATCTCACCGGCGAACACCGTGATAAACCGCCCGCTACCGTCGCTTCGACTCGCACTTCATCCCACCCGGACCGTTGCATCCTGCTGTTAGATCGCCGGCTAGCTGCCATTTCCGCACCACTGTCTCTCACACGGCTCGCCATCGCGGTTCCCGTCCATCTCGACTTCTGGGCAGTTCTTGAGAAAGTACCCCGCTTCTGCGCACGAAGTTATCTGAGAGCAGGTCGTTCGTCCGTCGCAGGAGAACGAACGCGCGTCCGAAGCTGGGAACGCCTCCTCATCCTCGTCGGGGTCGGCGGGCGCCTCCGTCAACAGGTCCTCGCGAACGTATGTATGGGCGGGTACGGGAGGCTCCTTCCGCTGTGAGTAGGCCTGCCAACCAAAAATCCCAAGTACTACGCCGAGAAGTAGCTTCTTCAAGTCGGCCTGCCAACCATCCAGAAGCGAACAAACGACGAAGCTGAGCACGCCGCGCGCCAGCGCTTGAAGCATGCAGTTTATGTATCACGGCTGTGCTCCAGCGACCAGTTGGATCCGCGCAGTCCAGTAGTCTGGATGCCTGCGATGATGCGCAACAGCAAGCACTTGCACCTCGTCGCTGACATCGCGGTAGATAATGGTAAACGGAAAGCCACGCAATCCAACCTTACGGAGGTTTGGCTGTCGAGCAAGCTTGAACTGATGTGGCGTCGCGATAGCCAAGCTGATGGCATGCATTACGGACGCGTGATACTTCCTGCCAAGTCCAACGCTACGGACTTCGTAATAGCTGACCTGCTCTTCGTGCTCCAGTGCCGCTTCTGGATGAAGGCGGTAGGTCACCTAAAGCGTGCCTGCACCCTGCGCTCCAGCTCCTCGGATGTCACGAGCTGAACCTTACCCTCGTCGATTTCGCGAGCCCGCCGCTGCGCGGCATCGAGCCATAGCGCCTCCGCTTCCTGCTCGGGCAGCGTATCAAGGCTTTCGAGAAGACGTTCAATGAGCTTTGCGCGCTCCGAGATTGGGAGCGCCAAGGCCTCTGCTTCGATGGTGCTTGCGTTCATGATTCCAGTCTACCACCGCGCGACTCACGAGCAAGAAACGTGACCGCCAGCGGGGTGCATCCTGCGGAATCCAACACCGGAATACACGGCGGGCTGCCGCCGCACGGGCGGCCTCGGCTCCCGCGCCAGTGAAGACGACAGACTTCGTCGTACCACGCGCTGCCTCGATGTAGCCGAGCTCGTGAGGCCGATCCGTGGCATTGAAGTCGATGCCCTTCCACGCGCGGATCTGTGGGCCATCCTTATAGGACGAAAGTTGAAGCACGGTCAGGACGGTCTGAACGATGCGCGATTCATCGTATTGCACAGTGGGCCTCCGAACGAAGCTGCCACCCCGATGAGACCGTCAATGCGGAGCTGTGGGAAGTTGTCGACTCTGATGATCTGGCGATGCCGCATCGCCGCTGTCCAACATCTCTTGGGCGTGATAACTGAAGCAACGTTTTGCGTCAGTTATGCCTGATAGAACGCCGGCGACCAAACAATTCCAACGCGCAGAATGTCCATTGCTGGTCTATACCTCGCCCTTCCCGGAATATCTTCCACTTCCCGTGCAATGTCGCCGGACCACTTGACCTCCGTCTATACCCCCGCATCGGTGGCCCTGAAGTCCCGTCCGACCGCGGCAAAGTCCCCCTCGAATCTTCCGACTTCGGCGTTGCCGCAATGCAATGTTGCGACGGCGGTGATCCTGGCGCGTCCCTTGCGGCGCAGCATCTGCTCGAAGCGTGACCACGACGCCGCGTCGGCAAGGCGTGCGGTTGAGCTGAAGTCGGTCGGGATCGGCGCGAGGAACTCCATCGTATTGCGCTGGATCACAGGACGGCTCGGCAGGCCGGCAGCCATGAGCCGGGTGTGGAGCGAGGTCCAGGCGGCGAGAGTCGCGAGGGCGGCGGCGCTGCCGCCGAAGACGGTCCCGCGGTGGTTGATGTTCGGGGCGAGGGGTGCGGCAAGGCGGGCGTGCTCAGGAGTTGCCTCGATCACCGCGACCTACGTGGCGCGGGTCAGTGGAATGTGCTCGTGGCGGTAGGCCTCGAGATCGACGGGT
>Ga0163144_10004611_pt1 | contig 30958 bp, 30 predicted proteins | sample OliLak19BULKMAT1_FD_123175 | JGI IMG/M metagenome (GOLD analysis project Ga0163144, IMG submission 123175) | Freshwater microbial mat bacterial communities from Lake Vanda, McMurdo Dry Valleys, Antarctica - Oligotrophic Lake LV.19.BULKMAT1 | ecosystem: Environmental > Aquatic > Freshwater >... | reverse complement strand
GCCAAATCCGCCTGCGTCTTGATCCCCTTCAACAGCTCGTCCAGTACCTCTGGCTTGATGTCCATTGCTTCTCCTCTTTCATTGTCGGAGAACCACGTTTACACAAACCTTTGTACACCCTCATTTTTTCGGGCTGATCTATCCGGGGGGAGCACTGGATGCGGTTGTGTATGGCAAGGACGCGCCTCCGGCCTTTCTGCTGGTGGCCAACGACGATCCGAACCCGAGCGTTGGCGTCATGACTCTCTACCGGAGTCTGAAGAGCGCCGGCGTACCTGCCGAGGTTCATATTTATGAGGCCGGTGGGCATGGTTTCGGGGTGCGGGATAGTGCCAGGTCGTTCGTTGCGCGCACATGGCTTGAGCGCATGGCAGACTGGATGCGTGCTCGTGCTTTGTTGAATTAGCAGAGGGACGCAGTTGGGTGAAGCCGAGGTGGATAGCCTGCGGCGAGCACCTGCTGCGTAAGCTTTGGTGTGAGGGGTACAACCTGCGTTTCGGCAGGAATTGTTTCTGGCGCGCCGTAGCCGCTGTGGCTCCAACGCAATACATATTTTCCAAGGTTGAGGTAGGCTGTTTCACCGATCGCGAATAAGGCATGCGCCGGCAATGTACCCAACTCGACAAGTGATTGCTGCCTGGTTCGCTGGGCGTGGAGGGCTTGATCGAGAAGCGGGGCAGAGGTAAGGCCAGAGAGCGCGAGGAACTGTTTGTAAGCAGTACGGCGGCAGAATGCGCAAGGCCTGTGACCAGCGGCAAAGGCGGTTGCTTCGTCGAGGAAAAATAACTCAGTCCAGCGGCCCGGCTGCATCAACTGTCTGCGCCAGCCTTTGTATTCAAGCTCGCAAACGATCCAGGCATTGTGTCGCCATTTGGTGCTGACAAGCTGCTGCTGCTCGTTGTGCAAGATGCCGCGGTTGCCGGTAAAAAGGCCTCTGGCGGGATGGACCTCAATCCCCGAGAACGGCGTGACGCGGTTTTGCAGTGGCATCGTATGAACTATCGCAGGCTGGTTGCAATTGCTTCGGCCGCTGATTTCTCCTGCGGGTTGAGTGCGGTTGCCAGCGCCTTGGCCGCAGCCTGGCGTGCCAGTTCGACATCGGCAGCTTCCTTCGCGGCAAATGCCAGCGCATGCCACCAGGAGCTGTTCGATGGCCGCAGACGACACGCCAGCTCGAGCAACGGAATCGACTCTTTCGACTTGCCCGAGTCGGAGAGCCTCAACCCCTCCAGAAAGATGGATTCGGCCTTGGCTGCCGGTGCATTGACCGTCAAGCCTGACCGCGGAACCTGGTTCAGAAACTCCACTTCGAGCTCGCTGATTTCGATCGGAGTCAGGGCACTAAAATCGACAACTGGGGGTTGCCACTGGATGGGGATCGAACGCATAGGATATGGGCCGGCGGGAATCGTTTTGGGAAGAGTCTGACCAGGGCGGTATTCAGGCCAAAGGTGATACGCCGCAGCCCAAGCCAGTGCGTATGCGTTCGTAGTAGTCATCCCAGTCTCCAATTGATTCAGCGTGATCGTGTCGATGCCCCGCAGCATCTTCAGTCGCTCCCCGGGTGGGCGTCCCACAATCGCCGCTGTGCCGCCAATTCGAGTGCGAAGTGCTACGGTAGAGTAATATTCGCAAATTCCCTCTTCGAACCACGTCGGCAAATTGGGGAGTGTCCGGTGGAGTACCGCGTGCATGTACTCATGGCTTAGCACTTCGAGGTATGAGGTTGCAGCGGGATTCAACACAATCCATTCGTTTCGCCCGCTGCTCAGGAATACACCCTCTTCCGTCGAATCCGAAGCGATTTTCATCCAATCCGCTGCGTTGCGGGGAAGCCAGATTCGCAAAGGTCTTTCCGGCGCCCAATCGGGGCCGTGGATGGCCAGAATGACGGCCCGGAGCTCTTCCAGCCGCGACAGCCCGAGTTCGGCTTGCCGCACAGTCGAAGCATTACTGTAGAAAATGAAGTGCTGTGAACGAAGCGCAGTTTGTGCTGCCACGGGAGCAGCCAGCCAGGACAGGCAGAGTACCGCGATCCATCGTACTGATAAAAAGATTGAATTGTTTAACAAGGAGAGATTCCCTAGCATTGCTGTATGGGATCTAGCACTATGACCGAACCCCAAACCTCTCAAGTTGCATTGTTGCACCGCATCTCGAGCATTGTCAGTTCGCAACGCTCACTCGACGAGATGTTGGGTGAAATTATTGGACTCACCGTCCAGGTCACGGACTGCGACGCAGCCCTGGTTTACCTGATCGAGAAAGAGGCCAACGAAATCGTTCTGCGCGCATCGCAGGTGCCCCACGCCCAAGATCTGAACCTGCTCAGGATGAAGGTTGGCGAAGGCGTGACAGGCTGGGTGGCGGAACACAAGTCGGTGGTGGCGCTGGCGGCGAATTCAGGGTTGGATCACCGCTTCAAGCGATTCCAGGGTCTTGTTGAAGACACCTACGAAGCATTTCTTTCGGTACCTCTGATCAATCAGGGCGAGATCATCGGCGTCATCAACGTTCACCATCGCGATGCGCATGCGCATACGGCTGAAGAGATTTCGCTGCTGACCTTCATTGGCGAGCAAATGGGCATCGCGATTTCCAAGCAAGTGTTGAGCGAAGAGAACCAGCGGCTGCTGAGCGAGACCGAAGAAATGAAGCGGCAACTTGAGACGCGCAAGCTGGTCGAGCGCGCCAAAGGCATCATGCAATCCCGCTACAAGCTCACCGAAGAAGAAGCCTATTTGCGCCTCCGTAACGAGAGCCGCCGTCATCGCAAACCGATGAAGGAACTGGCCGAGGCCATCATTCTCGCCGAGGAACTCTCCCGCAAGAGCGACGATCCGGATGACGAGAAGCTCTAGTTCGCATTAGCCTGTTAGAGTTGACCCCTTTTGATCCGCTAATCAGGAACGGCGATCTGGCCACGATCGCCGCGAACTTCTGGCCTCGCAATCTCGATGAAGCCCGCTACCCCGGCGTGCGCGAATTGCACCAGACTGAACCCGCAGTCCAGGTCCTCGCCATCCGCCATGATCCTGCCGTCCCGGTGCGCGGTGAGTTGATCGTAGTGCATGGCCTTGAAGGCTCCCACGAATCCGGTTATATGAAGAGCATGGCCGCGGCTGGCCTCGCGCGTGGCCTGCGCGTACATCGGTTGAATATGCGGACCTGCGGCGGAACCGAGGGGCTGGCGCCGACGCTCTACCACGCTGGGCTCACATCCGATCTGTTAACGATCGTCAGGAAACTCAAACGCGAAGGGCGCGGCCCGATCTTTCTGATGGGTTACTCCCTCGGCGGCAATGTCGTACTGAAACTCGCCGGCGAACTGGGTGAAGGCGCACGGGAAGCGGGTATACAGGGTATCGTCACTGTTTCCACCCCAATCGATTTGATGGCCTGCTGCCTCAGGATGCAGGAGAAACGCAATTTCATCTACTCAAGCAAGTTCATCGATAAGCTCAAGGCTCGCTATCGTCGCCGGGCGGGGGAATTCCCGGACTTGTTTCCGCTCGATGGACTCGAAACCGTCAAGAGCGTGCTTGAGTTCGACGACAAGTTCACCTCAAAGGCCTTCGGGTTCGGAAATGCAGCGAATTACTATGCGACGCAGTCGAGCCAGGGTTTCTTACAGGCCATCGCGATTCCAGGCCTTTTAGTTCACTCTGAAGACGATCCGCTCATTCCGCGCTGGGTTTACGAGAAGGCTGCCCCCCAAAAGAACCCCAATTTGCAGCTCGAATTGACCCAACACGGCGGTCACGTTGGCTTTCTTGCTCGCACCGGGCCCCGCTTCTGGGTGGAAGATTTCGCTGGCGATTGGATTTTGCGGAACTTGAGCTAAACGCTGCTCGTATTGTTCGCTGATGGCGAACCAGGGTACGAACGCATTCATCGAGTCGGTTTGGGTTGCATTGTCCAGTTTGCGGTCGAGCAAGCTGCGGAGTTTCCTTACGCTGTTGGGTATCATTCTGGCCACCACAACGCTCATTGCGGTAATGAGTTTGATCCACGGTATGGATGTCTACATTGCCGAAAAGGTGAGCGATATGGGTGCGGACGGCTTCCGGGTAGTGCGGATGGCTTTCTTCGGTGATTTCGACCCGAAAAAGTATCTGGAGTTTTTGCGCAAGAATCCAGAACTCCGCAGGGAAGAGTACGAGTTCATCAAAGGCAAGGCAACGCTCGTTAAGGAAATTGCACTCTATGTTCAGCGCCAGGGGCCGGTGATTTACGAGGGCGATCGCGTGGATCAGGCGTCGATCGAAGGTGGCACGCCCAACCTTGCCGCTATCGAAAATACGCAAATCGAAAGCGGACGCTACCTGAGCGAGATCGACAATCAGCGCCATCTGATGGTTGCTGTGATTGGACACGACTTCAAAGATCGCTGGTTCCCCAACATCGATGCGATCGGCAAATTTGTTCAGATCGATGGGCGGCCTTATGAAGTGATTGGCGTGGCCAAAGCCAAAGGCAGCGTCTTCGAACAATCGCGCGACAGCTTTGTCACGATTCCGGCCGAGACTTATTTCAAGAGTTATGGCGCACGCCGGGGAATCAGCTACACGGTCATGGCGGCAGATCATAGCAAGCTTTTGCAGGCGCAGGACGAAGTAAGGATGTTGATCCGCTCCTTCCGCAGGCTGGGCCCGGGGCGCGAAGACAATTTCGCGGTATTCAATTCCGACTCGCTTTCCAACGCCTGGAGCCAGATGACCGGCGCGATTGCGGCGACAGCCCTCGCGATCGTCAGCGTCTTTATGGTGGTGGGTGGCGTTGTGATCATGAACATCATGTTGGCCGTGGTGAGCGAGCGCACACAAGAAATCGGAATACGTAAGAGCCTGGGTGCGCGCCGCTCAGACATTCTCAATCAGTTCCTGGTCGAGAGCGCCGTCTTGTCGGCCAGCGGGGGGATGATTGGCGTCATCATTGCCTGGCTGTTCGCGGTTGCGATTCGAAATCTGACACCCGTGCCGATGTCGATGCCGATTGCCAGCGTCGCACTGGGAGTGGGCCTGTCGATGGTCGTTGGGCTGTTCTTTGGCATCTATCCGGCGCGTCGCGCCTCCAAGCTCGATCCAATCGAAGCGCTGAGGGTGGAAAGGTAAATACATGTTCCGGTCCGTGTTCTGGTCCAGCGTAGGGATGGCCCTCGATACATTGCGCAGCTACAAGTTGCGGTCATTCCTCACGGTGCTCGGCGTCATCATCGGCACCGGCACGATTATCGGAGTCGGTTCGATCATCACAGGAATGGATGGCGCGTTTTCAAGCGCCATGAGAACCATCGGCTCTGAAACGGTTGTCGTCTTCAAGTTCGCCCTCGGTCCGAGGTTCGGCAATCGAACCGCGGAGGAGCGCATGCGCAAACCTCTCACTTACGATCAGGCCCAGGCGCTTCGCGAGCGTTGTCCCCATGTCGAGCGCGTAACCGCCTCGCTGATGCCATGGCGCGGGGTGCAAAAGGTGCGCTATCAGAGTAACGATTTCGCGGGAGTCAATCTGAACGGTTCGGACCCGAGCTATGTGGATGTCTGGCAGGTGGACCTGATCCATGGCCGGTTCTTTACTGAAGTGGACAACCAGCACCGCGCGCGCGTGGTTGTGCTCGGCGAGGACGTTGCAAAAGGCCTGTTCGCCAGTGCCGATCCATCCGGCAAATGGGTGGATATCGAAGGCCAGATGATGGAAGTCATCGGCGTGATGAAGAACTCAGGCAGCGGCCCGCCTGGCAGCCGCGACAACCGCATCGTGATGCCTTACTGGACCATGCGCAAGTTCCAGCCGGGCGCCGTCGAGCACATGCTCTTCGTCAAGCCGGTCAAGGGTTTCCAGGCCGCTGCAATGGATGAGATTCGAGGCGTTCTGCGTCAGGAGCGGCGCGTGAAGTACAACGATCCCGACAGCTTCTCAATGTCGACCAGCGAACAGATGATCGAAGACTTCCGCAAGATCATGTCGATCACCGCCCTGGTGATGGTGGTGTTGTCGTCGATTGGGCTGCTCGTCGGTGGCATCGGGGTCATGAACATCATGCTGGTCAGCGTCACCGAACGCACCCGCGAGATCGGGGTCCGCAAGGCGCTTGGCGCTCGAAAGCGCGAAATCATCACGCAATTCATGACCGAGGCGGTTGTGCTGACATTCCTTGGGGGCTTGCTGGGAATGGCGGTAGGCTGGATGATCCCGGTCATCGGTTCGTTCATCTTCCCCAACCTGCCGATGACAGTGCCGCTTTGGGCTGCAGCGATGGGCGTCGGAGTCAGCGTCGCAGTGGGTTTGTTTTTCGGGATTTGGCCGGCCAATAAAGCTGCCAACCTCGATCCGGTGGAAGCTCTGCGCTACGAGTAACGGCTATAAGCGGGTCTTGGCGGCCAGCCATTCGATGAATTCGCGGTCGCCGTCGAGAAAGTCGTAATCCGGCAACTTGTGGGCTTCTTCCCACAGAATCTGCTCAAACTCGTAGTTGACCGGCACCCCTTTAAACTGAACCACACTATAGAAAACCAGCTCTACCGGCGGCCGCTCGTTGTAGCTGAACTGGTAGCGCTGCAAGACTTCACCCACATGGGCTTCAATGCCAAGTTCTTCGCGCAGTTCTCTGGCTAGAGCCTGCTCTGGCCCTTCTCCGGGTTCGATCTTCCCGCCAGGAAACTCCCACTTCAATCCGTGCCAATCATTGCGCTTGCGCTGCCCGATGAGAATTCTTCCGGCGTGGGTGACAACTCCAGCCACCACAGAAACAACTTTCGCCATCAATCTACTTAGCTTATACCTAGTAACCTTAGATCGGCGAAAATGGAGGGATATTGTACAGTCCAGAGTTGTTGGATCACTTCGCGAACCCTCGCAACGCCGGGGACCTGGAAGCGGCGACGCACCGGATCGCATGCGAAAACCCCGTTTGCGGTGATCAGTTGCGACTTGCCCTCTCATGCGTGGATGACAGAGTTACCGAAATCCGCTTTCTGGCTCGCGGTTGCACCGCCTCAATCGCTTGCGCCAGTGCGCTGACCGAACTGGTTAAAGGGCGAACCCGTGTTGAGGTTGCGGACATCCGTGCGGCAGATATCGAAGCCGCAGTCGGCGGCCTGAATCCGGAATCGAAACATGCAGCGGTGCTATGCTCAGACGCTTTGAGAAAGTTGGAGGCGCAATGGAAGACGTCCTGAATGACTTGATCGAGTGGCTGCGCATCCCCAGTGTGAGCGCCGATCCAAATGCTCAGGGGGAAGTGCGCCGGGCCGCTGAATTTACCGCAACGCTGTTTGAGAAGGCGGGCCTGGAGCAGGTGCGCCTGATCGATGGCGAAGGCAACCCATTGGTGTATGGGGAATGGTTGCATGCTCCAGGCAAGCCGACCCTGCTTTGCTACGGACACTACGATGTTCAGCCCGCCGAGCCCTTTGAGCTGTGGCGCACTCCACCCTTTGAACCCACTGTGATCGGCGACAATCTCTATGCACGCGGCGCTGCCGACGACAAGGGTCTCGCGATCATACTCATCCGCGCGGTGCAGCAGTTTCTCGGCGCAGGCCGTCCTCTGCCGGTGAATGTAAAGTTCCTGTTTGAAGGCGAGGAAGAGTCAGGCGGCGATCATGTTTCGCGTTACGTGCGCGAGAATGCCGGCGCGCTTGCCTGCGACGCCGCGCTGATTTGCGACACGGAAATGTTCGCGCCCGAATTGCCCACCATCTGCGTTGGCTTGCGAGGGATCGTCTATGCGGAGTTGACCGTCGAAACCGGCGCAGTGGATCTGCACTCTGGCGTCTACGGCGGCGGGGTGCCGAATGCGATTGAGGCGGCAGCCCGGATTGTTGCGGCCCTCAAGGACAAGGATGGCCGCATCAACATCGTAGGCTTCGATGAGGGCCTGATTCCGCCTACACCCGAGGAACACGAGAGCTGGGCGCGCCTGCCGTTTGATGAGAACGAGTACCGGCGTACGGAAGCGCGTGTGTTTGAGTTGCACGGCGAGCCCGAGTTTGGATTGTTCGAACGCTTATGGGCGCGGCCGACCATCGAGATTCATGGCATCGCGGGCGGATTCACAGGCGAAGGCGCGAAGACCGTCATCCCATGCGCGGCCCTGGTAAAACTCAGTTGCCGTCTGGGTCCCGGCCAGGACTCTGTGCAGGTGGGGAAAATGTTAAGCGATGCCGTAAAGGCAGTAGCCCCTCCCGGCGTGCGCAGTTCACTCAAGATCCTGCACGGCGCACCAGCCAGCGTCGTCGATCCATCAAACCCCTACGTGCGGCACGCAGCCCTCGCAATGACAGACATCTTCAAGGCTAAGACAGTCTTTACGCGATCCGGCGGATCGATCCCGATTGTTGGATTATTTGAAGAAGTCCTCGGAGTGCCGAGCGTGATGACCGGCTTCGGGTTGCCTGACGACAATCTGCACGCCCCCAATGAAAAGGTCTACCTGCCGAACGTGTACCGGGGCATCGACGCCATCGCACGCTATTTTGAACGATTGGGAGCGCTGTGAGTAGTTTCGAATTCAAAGACACGCTCAAGAATTCCGTCGACATCGTCCGCGTCATCGGCGAATACGTGCGTCTGCAAAAGCTCGGCGGCAGCGCTCGCTACCGCGGCCTGTGCCCGTTTCATGGCGAAAAGACACCAAGCTTTTACGTACACGCCGACCGGCAGTTCTTCAAATGCTTCGGCTGCTCCAAAGGTGGCGACGTCTTCAGTTTCGTAATGGAAATTGAAGGGCTGGGCTTTTATGAGGCGATGAAGCTGTTGGCCGAAAAGAGCGGTGTTCCGATGCCCGCGCCCAAGGCCGATTTCGACCCGGCCAGCCGCAAGAAGGCGACCCTCCAGGATCTGCACGAACTCGCCGCCAAACACTTTCGCGATGTGCTCTATTCCGATGCGGGCGAGCAGGCGCGCGCCTACTTGAAAAAGCGTAGCGTCGGCCAGAAACTGGCCGAAGAATTCGGCCTCGGCTTCAGCGATGCAGCCGGCGGTCTCACGCGGATGTTCCAGCGGCAGGGAGTCGAAGAGTCGCTGCTCGAAGAATCCGGCCTGTGTCTCAAGCGCAACGAGGGACCAGGTTATTTCGACCGTTTCCGCAACCGGCTGATGTTCCCGATCTGGAATGAGAGCGGCAAGGTGATTGCCTTTGGCGGCAGAACGCTCGGCGACGACCAGCCCAAGTATCTGAATTCGCCAGAGACCCCGATCTACCGCAAGAGCCACGTTTTATACAACCTCCACCACGCCCGCGAAGGCGCCCGCAAGAGCGGACGCATGGTGTTGGTTGAGGGCTACATGGACGTGATCGGCGTGCACGCCGCCGGCGTCAAAGAAGTGGTGGCCAGTTGCGGTACCGCACTCACCAGCCAGCAGGTACGCTCGATCAAACGCCATGCCGATCGAGTCGTCGTGAATTTCGACCCTGACAATGCGGGCGCAAACGCAGCCGAGCGCAGCATTCAAATCCTGCTGGAAGAGAGCCTGCAAATCCGCGTCTGTTCGCTCACAGGCGGGCTTGACCCGGATGAATTCGTGAAGACCAACGGGGCCGATGCTTACCTCAAAGAACTCGAGCGTAGCCCCGGCTATTTCCACTGGCTGGCCGAACGCGCCCGCGGCCGCTTCGAGATGAAGACAGCCGAGGGCAGGATGGAGGCTTTTCGCTTTCTTCTGCCTGCGATTCAAAAGCTGCCCGACAAATTGGAGCGCCTTGCGGTGGTCAACGACATGGCCAGTTATCTGCGAGTTGAGCCTGGGGAAATGCTCGATCAATTTCGTAAGTCTGCCGGAGATCGCAGCATGCCAAAGGCAATCGAGGTGAAGCATGACCGCCAATTGCCCGACCTCGAACGCGTACTGCTTCGATTAGTGCTGCACCATCCGGGCGTCGTCGCCGGCTATGCGGATACGATGTTGGGCCTCGATTCCCTGTCGGGGCTGCATAGCCTGAAAATACTGGAAACCGCATTGCAGCAAATCGATGCCGAAGGGCAACTGGACTTCCCAGGCTTACAGGCTCGCCTCGGCGAAGCGGACGGTAACCTATTGGCCGCGCTGTTTTCATCCGATACAGAAGATGTCGAACGTACGCACGAAGATCCGGGAGCGCAACTTCGCGCCTGTCTGGACAAGCTGGATCGTGACCACCGCGAGAAGCGCCGCAAGGAATTGCGCGTCGAAGTGCGGGAGGCTGAGCTTCGCGGAGACATCGGCGAAGCCATGCGGTTGATGGAGCTGGAACGCAAGATGGAAAGGCTAAAGGGTTGAATCTCCGGTGATGGGGTGGTGTTGACGAACCTGATTATTTGCTAGAGTGTCGAAACAAGGGCAATACGTCAGGCGTCATTTCGGGGAAACGTACTTATGGAAGAGGACTTCAGAACCGGAGATCTAATGAGCGAGGGGATCGCCGAAGAGGTGATCCGCCGCATCGATGAGCTGGAGTCTCTCGAAGTGGTGGAGACCTTCGCCGACACGGAAGTGGATATCGACGAGGCCGCCCTCGACGATGCTGTCCCTGAGCTCGCCGAGGAAGAAGAATCCCTCGAGACCATCGAGAAAACCAACGATCCCGTGCGAATGTATTTGCGCGAGATGGGTACCGTGGCTTTGCTCACCCGCGAAGGCGAGATATCACTGGCTCGAAAGATCGAACGCGGACAACGCGCAGTGCTTCGCGCGCTTTCCCGCTCCCCGCTTGTCTGCAATGAACTAATTCTTCTCCGTGGCGAGCTCGAAATGGGCGATGTTTCCATCTACGACCTGCTCAACCTCACCGACGGCCCGGGCCCCGAGCGCGACATTACCGAAGAAGAAATCGAAGAGATTGAAGAAGACACCGTAAGGCCCGAGCAGGAAGCCTTTCTGGCCAGTATCGAGGAGATCGCAAAGCTCTCTCGCCGCGCCCAGCAGACCCGTCAAAAATTGAGTTCGATTTCTCGCGGCATGAAGCCGAAAGAACATCGCAAGCTTCGTTTCCTGCTCGCACGAACCATCATTGAAGCCTCGATCGAGATCCGCAAACACCACTTGAGTTCCTGGCTGATGAATCGCCTGGTAACCCGCCTGCGCAAGACGGTCGAACAGTTGAAGTCGCTCGAATGGGAAGTTTCCCGCCAGCAGCGGCGCGCCGAAGAAGCCGGTCTCAAAGAAAACTTTCGCAGGGATCTGAAGACCCTGACAGCGCGCATTCAGCAACTCGAAGAAGATGCCGGTGCCACCAACACCGAATTGCGCCGCACACTGCAAGTGGTCGAGCGCAGCGAAGCCGAGGCCCTGGTCGCCAAGAAACAATTGATCGAAGCCAACCTTAGACTCGTAGTTTCCATTGCCAAGCGCTACACCAATCGTGGTCTGCAATTCCTCGACTTGATTCAGGAAGGCAACATCGGCCTGATGCGCGCCGTTGAGAAATTCGACTATCGCCGTGGTTTCAAGTTTTCCACCTACGCAACCTGGTGGGTCCGCCAGGCGATCACACGCGCGATCGCCGATCAGGCCCGCACGATTCGCGTTCCGGTCCACATGATCGAGACGATCAACAAACTGATCCGGACACAGCGCGCGATGCAGCAGGAATTGGGCCGCGAGCCCTCGACGGAAGAGCTCGCACGCCGCCTCGAATTGCCCCTCCACAAGGTCCGCAAGGTCATGCGAATCGCGCAGGAGCCGATTTCCCTCGAAACGCCTGTGGGTGAGGAGGACGAATCGCACCTTGGCGACTTCCTGGTTGACAAGCGCGTCGGCTCACCCTCCGATGCCGTAATCAATCTGAATTTGCGCGAGCAGACAGCCGAAGTGCTCAAGACCTTAAGCCCGCGCGAAGAGAAAATCGTCAAAATGCGCTTTGGGCTGCAGGACGGCAGCGAGCACACTCTCGAAGAGGTTGGTCAGTACTTCGCGGTGACCCGCGAACGCATCCGCCAGATCGAAGCGAAGGCCTTGCGCAAGCTCCGCCACCCTAGCCGCAGCTATCGGCTGAAAACCTTTCTCGAGAAGCAAAACAAGGAATAGTCTACTTGGAAGTAAGGTTCTGATGCCGGGTTTGAATTCCCGTCGTGCCTTACTTAAGCGGATCTAAGGTATTCATCGCATTCCGGGAAGTCCCGAATCAGGCGATTGCATAATGAAGGAATTGCTATGGCGGAATGGAACTCCCTTTTTGACGATGCCCAGCGACAAGCTGGCGAACAATTTGAAGCAGCCTGGAAGCTGCACGTCGATCGCGTTTCAGAGACGCTCGAGAACGGTTGGCGCGATCATATTGCGCGCGTTGTAGAGCAACGCTTTAACAGCCTCAAGACAGATCTCACCGAAGCCAACGAACTGTATCTGGCCGAGAAGATCGAGCAGGAAGTTGCAGCCCGCCTCAATGGGGAATGGCAGGAAAAGCTCGAGCATCACAAACGGGAGTCGATCAACGAAGAATTCGAACAGCGGCTGAACGAGGCGATCGAAACTCGCGTAGCTGAGCGGCTCGAAGCCGAATTGCCTGCCCGCATTGAGCAGGCCGTACAGGAACAGTTGGAAGATCAGGTCGCGCTGCGGCTCGACGCAGCGGTGGCGCAGCGGCTGGCTGAAGAACTCCCCGAGAAGGTGGAGCTGGGGGTACAGGAACAGTTGAATCAACTGCTGCCCGAACGTGTGCAGGAAAGCGTTGCGCTGCGCCTGTCAGAAGAAGTGCCCGCCCAGTTGGCCAGACAACGCGCCGTCTGGGAAGACGAATTTCTCCCCCTGGTCGAGCAGGCTCGCGAAGAAGTTCGCATCGAGACCGCTGAGAAAACGCGCGATTCCGCCCGCCGCGAGCTGGGTCTTCAGTTGAGCCAGGCATTGCGGGTCTTCCGCCGCGCTGCTGATGGCACCGAATGGAAAGAGGCCCTACTCGACTCGGTACAGCCCTATTGCGCCCTCAGCGCCCTATTCCTGGTCACTCAGGACCGCTTCAGTCTTGAAGGCGTCCGCGGAATGGCCGGTGAGCTCGAAACTGGTTTTGATCTTGAATTTGAAGAAGCTGCCGCCTTCTACAATTCCCTCGAATCGAAGGACATCGTTGTGGCCGTCCGCAACGATACTGAGGTTTCGCCTTACGTGATGAGCTTGCGTCCGGACGCGAATCCGGGCAAATGCTTCCTGTTCCCCGTCATGGTGCAGGACAGCGTCGCCGCGCTGCTCTATATCGAGCCCAACGATCAACCGCTCGAAGTCGGCGCTGTGGAAGCGTTGGTCACCGCCGCTGGCCTCACGCTGCTCGGCATTCGCGCCTCGCGCGCAGTAGCCTCCTCCAGCCTCGTCAACATCGCAAGCGCAATCAATCCTGAAGATGGCGAAGGCCCGCCGAGGGATCGTTTCGCTCCAGTGCCGGTTGGCAGCCTGGTGGTGAACGGAGACTCTGGAGCCGCCGTGGGCCTGATGCCCGAGCGAGCGTTCAATTGGGATGACCTTTCCCAGGAACAGCGCGAATTGCACATGCGCGCCCAAAGATTTGCACGCGTACAAGTGGCCGAGATGCGTCTATACAAAGACGACGCAGTAAAGGCCGGCCGCCGCGACTCCAATATTTACCTGCGCCTGAAGGGGGAAATCGATGAAGCTCGCGAACGCTACCTGGCGCAATTCCTCGACGGACAAGTTCACATGCGAGACTATTTGCATGGAGAGCTGGTGGAAACCCTCGCCATTGATAACTCCCAACTCATGGGGCCCGATTATCCCGGTCCGCTCGCTCCGTAGCGGCTGCTGCATTCTTGCGTTAATTCTTACTCTCAATTCGGGTTCGGTCGCTCAGGTGCCCGAACCCGTTTCGCTAGAAGGGATCGCCCGCGCATTTCGCGAGAATCCGGGTCCGCTAACCCGTTCTCAGGTAGAGAAATTTCTGATCAAGCACCCCAAGGACGCCGACGGTGGCTTAGCGCGACTGGTCTTGTTCAATGGCGACACCAGCGCTGGAGCCCTCGAAAAAGTACGGACCGCCCGCCAATTCCTGCCTGAAATCACAGACTACGTAGATTGGATGTCCGCCTCCACCGCCTTTGCGGCGAAAGACTTCACCAAATCCCTCGAAGATTCAGAGCGAGTCTTGCGTGTAGCGGAAAGCCCTCTCATCGGTCGCGCCGCTTTGTTGGCCCTCAAGAGCGCCAACCAGCTGAACGAACCCACCCGCTTCGACGCGATCCTCGCCAAGCACCAGAAACAACTGACACCCGCTCAGTTTGCGCACTACTCGGGCCTTGCCGCCCAAAAGAAAAATCAGCCAGAGGCTGCCCGGCGCTGGTTCCTCAAGGTCTGGACGGAATGGCCGCGCTCACCCGAGGCCGCAGAAACCGCGCAATGGTTGCCGCTGGCCAGCTTGACTGCGGCCGAACGTCTGGCACGAGCCAGCAAGCTGCTCGATCGAGGCGATTCTGGCACCGCGCGGGCTGAATACGTTCTCCTGCTCCCCCGGCTCGAAGGCGCAGCCGCCGATCAGGCCCGCGTCCGCATCGGCGTTGCCGACTACCGGCTGCGCAAACCCACCGCCCTGGCCACTCTCAACCAGACCACCGTGAAGGATCGCGAAGCCGATGCCGAGCGGCTGTTCTATGCTCTGCTCTCCGCCCGCCGGGCCAAAGCCTACGACGCCATGTCGGTCGCGATGCGCGAGCTCAGCGAGAACCACCCCAAATCCAGCTTTCGCCTCGAAGGACTCGCCAACGCCGCCAGCCAATTCTGGGTGATGGGCGAGCACACCAGGAGCCTTCCGCTTTACGAGGCCTGTGCCCTCGACTTCGCCAGCCAGCCCGAAGGCCGCGATTGCGAATGGAAAGTCGCCGTCCAGCATCACATCCTCGGCCGCCCCGCTTCAGAGAAGAAGCTCGAAAGCTTCTTGCGCAATGACCCGTCCGGCGAGCATGCCTCAGCGGCGCTTTACTTCCTCGGGCGCTCGGCTGAGAACCGCCGGGACAAGGCAACCGCCAAGGCGTATTTCCAGCGCGCCATCGACACCTTTCCGAATCACTTTTACGCGGAGCTCAGCCGCGACCGCATCATTCAAGGCGGCTTGGCGGCGCAGGCCGCTTCCCCTCAGACCGAGGCAATGCTGCGGCAACTCGAATTTCCAGGCGATGGCTTACATCTGAATTTCGAGGCGAACGCGGCAACCCGCCGGCGTATCGTTCGTTCCAATCTGCTGGCGAGGGCCGCCCTCTACGACTACGCCGAGCTCGAATTGCGCCACGAGGCGCGAGGCAGTGAACAGGCTCATCTGCTGGCCATGGCCGCGGCACGCATGGCGACGCGACGTGGCGCGCCCGAACAGGGTATCCGCTACGTGAAAAGCATCTACCCCGGCTACCTCAATCTGCCAATCAACGCTTCAACCCTGCCGCTTTGGAAGCTGGCCTACCCGATGCCGTTCAAAGATCCGCTTCTCACCTACTCCTTCAAGAATGAACTCGATCCCTACCTCCTCGCCGGCCTGATCCGCCAGGAGAGCGAATTCAGCGCGAAAGTCGTTTCACGGTCGAACGCGCATGGTCTAACGCAGATCATGCCCGCTACGGGGCGCGAACTTGCCCGACGTCTCGGCATCAAGGGTTTCAACAATCGAATGCTCTTTGAGCCCTCGGTGAATCTGCAAATGGGCAGCTACTACCTGCGCAGCCTGATCAATAGCCTCGACGGAAATCTTGCTCAAGCCCTCGCCAGCTACAACGCCGGCAAGGGCCGAGTCACTCAGTGGCTAGCGCGCGGCGAGTACCGTGATCCAGCCGAATTCGTCGAATCGATTCCCTTCAACGAAACACGCGGCTACGTGCAAAGCGTGATGCGCAACGCAGGCATCTACCGGCGTCTCTACGGCAACGATGCCGCCATTGGCCCCGCTCCCGGTTTACCATCGGTAGATGGTGATCCAAACGCCGCCGAGCGGCGTACAGCAAAGTAGTAGCTTCGCGCGCCGGCCCCGCTTTGCGTCGGCCCGCACATCCCACTTTGTCGAGAGCGTAATCCGCGAAATGACGCGGCTCGCCCACATCCATGGCGCAGTCAACCTTGCCCAGGGTTTCCCCGACTTCCCTGCGCCTGAGAGCATCAAGCAGGCTGCCATCGCTGCGATTGTTGCCGACATCAACCAATACTCGATCACCTGGGGCGCCAAGCCTCTCCGCGAAGCGATCGCTCAAAAGTACCAGCGCACCTACGGCATCACGGTCGACCCCGAACGCGAAATCACCGTCACCTGCGGCTCGACAGAGGCCATGATCGCGACGTTGCTTGCAACCACCAATCCCGGCGACGAAGTGGTGGTCTTCGAGCCCTTCTACGAAAACTACTTCCCTGACACACAGCTCTGCGGCGCATCGCGCAAGCTGGTCACCCTCCGTCCTCCCCACTGGACCTTCGACCCGGACGAACTCCGCAAGGCCTTCAACAAGAACACCAAGGCGATCATTATCAACACGCCCAACAATCCGACTGGGCGCGTCTTCACCCGCGAAGAGCTCACCTGCATCGCAAACCTCTGTCAGGAATTCGACACGCTCGCCATCACCGACGAGATTTATGAGCACATCCTCTACGATGGCCGCGAGCATGTCACTCCAATGGCGCTCGAAGGCATGCGCAACCGCACGGTGTTGATCAACTCCATGTCGAAGACTTACTCAGTCACTGGCTGGCGCGTTGGCTGGACGCTGGCCGCCCCAGACCTGACCGATTCGATTCGCAAGGTCCACGACTTCCTCACCGTTGGCGCGGCATCGCCCATGCAACAGGCCGGCGTACACGCCCTCGCCGCCGACACGAATTACTACACCGAACTCGCCAGCCACTACGGTGAGCGTCGCGACCTCATCCTCGAAATCCTGACCGAAGCCGGATTCGCCCCGCTCAAGCCCGAAGGCGCTTATTACGTGATGGCTGGGATCGATGCCTTTGGCTTCTCCAACGACCGCGAGTTTGCCCGTCACCTGGTTGAGACGATCGGAGTTGCTGCCGTGCCCGGGTCCAGCTTCTTTGAGACTCCTGGAGTCGGCGATCAATGGGTGCGCTTCTGCTTCTGCAAGAAGCGCAAGACGCTTGAGGCCGCTCGCGAACGGTTGAAGACCCTCCACGCCCGATGAGCAACTTCGAACATTTCCTCCTGCCCAAGTCGCTAATCGAGGCGAACGGTTCCGGCGCAGTCTACGAACTCGGTGCCGCGCAGGGCGGCGCAATCCAGTTGACCCTCGAAATCCTGAAGACCGTGGAGCAACAATCGCTCGAAGTACGGCTCGAAGGTTCCACCGACGGAGCCACCTGGCCCGAAAGACCGCTCACCGCATTCCCGCAAAAATTCTACGCCGGGGCGTCCGTAATCGTCTGCAATCTGGCCGCACATCCAGACGTGCGCTTTATCAGGGCGAGTTGGAAGGCCAATCGCTGGGGACGAGGCTCTTTGAAACCACATTTTGAGGTGTACCTGTTTGCCGAGTCAATTGCGTCACTTGCGTTAGACTCCAAATAGCTTCATGTTCCTTCGTTCCACCATCCTCCTTTGTTTCGCCTTAGGCACAATTTTTGCCCAGACCACAGTCGAACCCACAGTTCGATTCAAGACCAATCTCGGTAACATCGACGTCCGGTTGCTCTCCGGTTCTGCCCCGAAAACAGTCGAAAACTTCCTGAAATATATGAACAGGAAGGCCTACGACAACTCGGTCTTCCATCGTTCTGTCGTCTCGCCCACACCATTCATCCTTCAGGGTGGCGGTTTCCAGGCAACCCTGCCCAATTTGCCGGCCATCCCGCAGGATCCGCCGGTCATCAACGAGTTCAAAGAGTCCAACATCCGCGGCACTCTGGCGATGGCCAAACTTGGCGAGGATCCGAACAGCGCCACCAACCAGTGGTTTTTCAACCTATCAAACAACAATGCCACGAACCTGAATAATCAAAATGGCGGGTTTACTGTGTTTGGCCGAATCGTCGATTCCGCCAGCCTCGCAGTGATGGATCGCATCGCTGCGGTGCCAGTGCCCAGCCCCTCCCCGCTTTCATCGCCCTTCAATGAAATCCCGCTGCAGAACTACAACGGCACGCTTGTTCAATCGAACCTGATCGTGGTCGAAACCATTAGCTTGATCGAAACCGGGCCTCCGCCGGCGATCAGCGATGGTGGTGTACAAACTGCGGGAGCCTTTGGCGGATTCAAAGAAGCCGCGCCTGGTTCCTACCTTGAAATCTTTGGCGGCAATCTCGCGGATTCAACCATCGACTGGGGTGAATCGTTCGTCAACAACACCGCGCCCACTTCGCTCGGTGGAGTCTCGGTCACGATCGGCGGCCAACGGGCCTTCGTCTCCTTTGTGAGTCCGACACAGGTCAATGTGCAGGTTCCATCTACGGTCTCGCTCAACCAGACGCTGTCGGTCGTGTTGACATCCAAAGGACAGACCACAGCTTCGGTTCCGATGTTTGTCCGTCGCCTCAGCGGTGGATTGTTGGCCCCCGCCCAGTTCAAAGTCAATGGCAAGCAGTACGTCTATGCGAGTAAAGGCAACTCCGGCACCATCGCTAGCAATGGTGCCCTCGCCGGCATCCCTGCCGCCCCTGCCGTGCCCGGTGAAACCCTGGTCATGTTCGGAAGCGGTTTCGGCGACATGTCGCCGATCAACGTTCCCATCGCAGGGCAGATCCCGCAAGCGCTTGGGAATACCCTGCAGCATCCAATCACAGTCCGCATCGGCGGCATTGACGCCCGGGTGATCTTCCAGGGTGTCGTTCCTCCCTTTGTCGGCCTCTATCAGTTCAATATCGTGGTTCCGCCCGACGCGCCAGCCGGGGATTTGACCCTAGAAGTCATCCAAAACGGCCAGCCTATCGCGCAGACTCTGTTCCTGCCCGTGCAACGCTAGACGGGCAAATAATTCTTGCCAAACTGCAATCATTCTTGTTTGGCGATATGATGACTATGAGGATTTGCCAATGAAGCCCTACATGAAATTTGGCCTTGTGATCGGCGTCGTGATCGCAACCCTTGCCTGGCTCGCCGTCGGCGGAGTCAAAGAAACCAGCACTTATTACAAGACCGTTGCCGAATTGCAGCAGATGGGCGACAAGGCTCAGGGCAAGCGCCTTCGTGTCGGAGGAGACGTGGTCAAGGGCTCCATCCAACGCAATGGCAAGGAAGTCAGCTTTCATCTCGTCCAGCAGGAAGGTGCCTCCAAAGGTCAAATGTTGAAGGTAACTTACACGGGTTCGGATCCGCTTCCGGATACCTTCCGGGATGACGCGCAAGCCCTCGCCGATGGCCACCTGAATCCGGACGGCACCTTCAATGCCAACAAGATCCAGGCCAAGTGTGCATCCAAGTACGAAGCTAAGCCCGGCCAGATCAAGCCCGGCACTGAGCCTACGTACAATAGATCGAAGCCCGGCCGCAGCTAGCGGCAATTATTGGAGTAAATTCTTACATGGAAAACCTCGGCGCGTTATCGCTGCTGTTGGCCTTCAGTGTGGCCATCTTTGCGCTGTTCAGCTCCGTAGTAGGGGCTTGGCGCAAGAACCTCTTCCTCATCGCCGCCGCCCAGCGCTCGGTTTATCTGGTTTGGCTGCTCATCTCCACCGCCAGCGGCATCTTGCTCTACGGCTTGATCGAAGGCGACTTCCGCCTCCAATACGTCGCGCTGCATTCCAACAAGACCATGCCGCTGATGTACAAGATCACGGCCTGGTGGGGCGGGCAGGAAGGCTCGCTGTTGTTCTGGAGCTGGATCCTGTCCTGCTATGCCGCCGTAGTGGTTTTCACCAATCGCAAGCATTACAAGACGATGATGCCTTATGTGATCGCGGTAATCATGGTCACGCAGGTCTTCTTCCTCGTGCTGAATAACTTCGTGGTCCCGCCCTTCAACGTCTGGGCCATTGGCCGGGGAATTATCGCACTGCCCGATGGTCAAGGCTTGAATCCACTGCTCCAGACTCCATCGATGGCGATCCATCCGCCGATGCTCTACCTTGGCTATGTCGGCTTCATCGTTCCCTTCGCATTCGCTATCGCCTCACTCATCACCAAACAACCCGGTGACGAGTGGATCCACACCACACGCCGCTGGACCCTTGTCACCTGGCTCTTCCAGAGCGTTGGAATCACGCTCGGCATGGGCTGGGCCTATTACGTCCTCGGTTGGGGCGGCTACTGGGCATGGGATCCGGTTGAGAACGCCAGCGTCCTTCCCTGGATCACGGCCACGGCCTTCCTCCACAGCGTCATGATGCAAGAGAAGAAGGGCATGATGAAGGTCTGGAATATGGTCCTGGTCTCTGCCACCTTCTTTCTTTGTATCTTCGGTACGATGCTGACGCGCAGCGGTCTTGTGCAGAGTGTTCACGCCTTCGGCATCTCTTCCATTGGCAACTACTTCGCTACCTTTCTCGCCATCGGGATCGCCGCTACAATCTGGTTGATCCTCGACCGGCTCGAGTTCCTCAAGAGCGAGTCGCATCTTGAGAGTGTGGTCAGCCGCGAGTCGGGCTTCCTGTTTAACAACCTGGTCCTGTTGGCCAGTTGCTTCGCGGTCCTTTGGGGCACGCTTTTCCCGGTCATCAGCGAAGCGGTAACGGGCGAAAAGATTAGCGTCGATGCGCCGTTCTTCAATAAGGTCAACATCCCGATCGGGCTGTTCCTCCTCTTCCTTACCGGAGTCGGCCCGCTCGTCGCCTGGCGCCGCAGTTCGGTCGAAAGCCTGAAGCGCAACTTCCTCTGGCCCACCGTATCGATGTTTGTAACGATCGCCGCCCTGTTTGGCGCGGGCATCCGCAGCGAATACGCTCTACTCAGCTTCGGCCTTTGTATGTTCGTCACCGTCACCATTAGCAGTGAGTTTGTAAAGGGCGCGATTGCGATTGCGGGCAAAGACAAGATGAACCCGCTGCTCGCCATCGTCGAACTCACCCATCGCAATACCCGCCGCTACGGCGGTTACTTGGTCCACATGGGGATCGTGGTGATGTTCATCGGCTTCACCGGTGCGGCCTTCAACAAGGACATGATTCACGAAGCGGCCCTCGGTCAGAGCTTTAATATTGGCCGCTATGAACTGAAAATCACCGATCTCAAAGATGGCGAGAACGACAACTACGCATGGATGAAGGCCGCGATCGACGTCTACGTGGGCGGCGAGAAAATTGACACGCTTTCTCCAGAGCGGCGCATCTATAAGGCCAGCCGCCAGCCTGCAAGCGAAGTCGCAATCCGCCGCCGGCTCAACGAAGATCTCTTTCTGAACTTTGCAGCCATGGCCACACAAGGCCAGGGCGCTGTCATTCAGGCCTATGTGTTTCCGCTCGTGAGCTGGATCTGGGTCGGCTTCTTTGTCGTGCTGTTCGGTACGCTGGTTTGCCTGATCCCCTCCAAGATCAAGTACAGCTATGCGCGCACTGAGATCGTCGGTTCCGTGTCGGCTGCATCGAAAGGGCAAGTCCATGCCAAGACTTAAGACGCTCGGCCTGTTGGCCCTGCTGACGACTCTGTCGATCGCCCAGAATCCGATGGACTTTCTGTCGCCCGAGATCAAGCGCGTCGGCATGAAGCTGGCTTGCCTTTGCGGCAGTTGCCGAAACTCCGTTGGCGATTGCAGCATGATTGCTTGCGGCTACGCCTTCCCCGCCCGGCAAAAGATTAAGCAGTTGCAGACGATGGGAGCGAGCGATCAGAACATCATCGGCCGCTTCGTCAAGGAGCAGGGTAAGCGAGCCCTGGCTCAGCCCGAAGCCACCGGGTTCGGTCTGCTCGGATGGTTGATGCCCAGCTTTGTGCTCGCCCTGGGCCTGATCCCTGTCATTGTTTACATGAAGCGTTTCCGCGCACCGCTTCCTCCGCCTGCCGTATCCGTGCCTTCCGAGCAACTGGCCGAATACGAATCGACCGCAGCGCGGGAATTAGATCGAATGGAACCCTAGCCTTCAAACATGATCATCGCCATTGCCATTGGGTTGAGCATTCTGGTTGTCGCCCTGACTCTCTTCATCCGCGAATCCGACCTGCCCAAACTCCCTCCTGAGAATCCGTTCAAGGTTTATGACGAGCGCAAGGCGCGCATTTACGAAAACCTCCGCGACCTTCAGTTTGAGTTACGCATCGGTAAGCTGTCCGATGATGACTACGCCAAATCGAAGCACAGCCTCCAAAGCGAACTGGCTCAGGTGCTCGCCGAAGTAGATGCGTTGAAGGCAACTCTGGGGATGGCGAAATGAAGACGCTCTTGTTACTTTGTGCAACGAGCCTGTTGGCCATTGACGGCACGGTAGTGAACAAGACAACCGGCAAGCCGGCTGCGGATATTCCGCTGGTGCTCTTGCGCCTCGGCGATGGCGGCATGATGCCGGCTGGCACGGTCAAATCGGGCACCGATGGTAAGTTCGCCTTCAATCAGGGCGTCGATGGTCCGCTGCTCATGCAGGCTGTGTTTGATGGGGTCACCTACAACAAGCTCCTTCGTCCGGGTGAGACCGGAAAGAACCTTGAGTTCGAAATCTTCAACACCACCAGGCAACCTGGCGACACCAAACTCGTTCAGCACATGATGCTCATCGAACCCTCGGATGGCAAGCTCTCGGTGAACGAAAGCATCATCTTCCGAAATGGCGGCAATGCCAGCTACCTCGACCCCGTCAAGGGATCTTACCAGTTCTACCTTTCTCCCGAAGCCAAGCAAACCCTTCAATTGCGTGCCTCCGGTCCTGGCAATATGCCGGTCACCAAGGAAGCCGAGCCGGCCGGCCCTGCCAACATTTTCAAGGTCGACTTTGCCTTAAAACCCGGTGAATCCCGCTTCGACTTGCAGTACTCGATCCCGTTCAGCTCGCCAGGTACTTTGAAGGGGCGCATCCTTCATGTGATGAGCGAAACAGAAGGTCAGACTCGGCTGGTGACACCGAGTGGCGTCAAGCTGTCCGGTGCTGGAGTGGAAGACCTTGGCGCGGAACCGCAAACCCAGGCCGAAGTCTACGCCCTCAAGAAGGCTGACTTCGAAATCGAGGTCACAGGCACCGGCTCGCTTCGTGCGCTCGAAGCCGACGAAGCCGGAATGCCTGAGCCGCAGGCGATTCCGCCCAAAGTGCACGACCGCATCTGGTGGATTGTTGGCCTGAGTCTCGCGGCCCTCGCCATCGGCTTCCTCAACCTTCTCAAAAAGCCCTCCGCGCAAACCTGATGAGCGTTCTCACGGCAAAGCGGGTTTCGAAATTCTTCGGCCATTTCCCGGCATTGCGGGATCTGTCTTTTAGCTTCGAGGCCGGTGACTGCATTGCCCTACTCGGCCGCAACGGAGCCGGCAAGACTACCTTACTCAATTTGATGGCCGGTTTGTCCCGACCAACGGACGGCAAGCTCGAGATCGCCAGCAGGGTCGGCTTGCTGGGACACGGCATCGGCGTTTATGACGAGTTGACCGCGCGCGAGAACCTCAAGTTCTTCGCCAGCTTGAGCCCACGGCAAATCGACGTCGAGGCGTGGCTTGAAAAGGTGAATCTACGCGATGTCGCAAACGCCACCTTGCGGGAATACTCACGCGGCATGCGCCAACGCCTGGCGCTGGCTCGAACCTTCATGGGTGAACCAGAATTGTTGTTGCTCGACGAGCCCTTCACCTCACTCGACGACAAAGCGACAGCTCTGTTGCAATCCTTGCTTGCCGAGGCCCTGGCCCGCAATGCGACCGTCGTACTCTCAACTCATCAGATCCCGGAGGCGATGGCGCTCGCGAGCCGCATACTTTTTCTCGAGCGCGGCAAGCTGGGTTACTTTGGCCCCAGGCCGGATGAAATGCTCGGCGACAGCACGTGGATTTACCGTACCTATGGAGTCGCCACCTGATGCTCAGAATGTCCTGGATGGTCTTCCTCAAAGACGTCCGCATGGAGTTCCGCGGCAAGGAAGCAATTAACGCATCTCTCGCTTTCGCGCTCGTCGTGCTGATCCTGTTCAGCTTTGCCTTCGATCCGACCAGTGAGCAAATCCGCGAGATCACCGGCGGCTTACTTTGGATCCTGTTCGCCTTTTCTGGAGTCCTGCTGGTCAATCGGAGCTTCGTCCGCGAACAATCCAACGATTGCCTCGATATCCTGCTGGTCAGCAAGGTTCCCGCGTCAGCATTGTTGCTGGGTAAGACACTGGCCAACCTGCTGTTCATCGCGCTGGTGCAAGTGGTGTGCCTGCCCGTCTTCAGCTTGCTCTACAACATCAACCTGTTCCAGCAACCAGTCTGGCTGATGGGGATTTGCCTCCTGGCCTCCTGGGCCATCGCCATCCTCGGCACCGTGTTTGCCGCCATGACCGTGAACCTGCGATTGCGTGAGCTGATGCTGCCCGTGATTGTCTACCCGATGATCATCCCGGCTCTTGCTGCCGCCATGCAACTTACCAACATCATTGCCGTCGGCAAAGTTCCTGAGGGTGACGACCTCATCTGGGTTCGGCTTCTGGTCGGCTTCGATGTGATCTTCACCACCCTTTCGATTGGCTTGATCGACACCATCCTTGTAGACTAGAGGCAGATCCTAATGAACGACAAAGTACTGCTGGCGCTGGGCGTTGCAAGCGCACTCTATCTGGTGCGAAACCTCTACACAATGTTCATGGTTTTGCCGGATGAGGCCGCGCAGGGCGCGATCTACAGGATCATGTTTTTCCACATTCCAAGCTGGTTCACCTGCTTTGCCTGCTTCTTAGCCAGCGGAGTTGCCAGCGCTTTTGCGATTTGGAAGAAGAATTTCAAAGGCGACTCATTCGCTGTCGCGGCGACTGAGGTAGGGCTTGCCTTCACTTTCATAGGGCTCGCTACAGGCATGATCTGGGCCAAGATCATCTGGGGCATCTGGTGGACCTGGGACGCTCGCCTGACCTGGGCCTTCATCACCGCCCTCACTTACGCCGGCTACCTGATGATGCGCAACATGATCGATGATCCGAGCGAACGTATGAGAGTCACCGGCGTACTGAGCATCTTCTCCTTTACCAGCGTCGTGATCACCTATAAAGCCATTGACTGGTGGCGCACACAACACCCCGGTGCGATCCTCAGCTTCCGTACGGGAGGCGGCAATACCGACCCGGCGATGGAGTCGATGATTTACCAGAATTGGTATGCGCTTATGCTCTTGACTGTTGTCCTGGTTATGCTTCGATTCCGGCAAGAAGAAACTCGCCGTGAGATCGAAGGCATGCGTCGTTTGGCTTTCACTCGTTAAGGCCACCCTGTGTTAGGTTAAATACGCGCAATCGAATTCAACATGGACCAACGCAACTTTACCTACATGTTTTATGGCTTCGCCGCGGCGTGGCTGATCCTCGCACTTTACGTCGTGAGCCTGGTGTCTCGCGGCCGCAAACTGAGCGAGCAACTCGAGACTCTCAAGCGCACACTCTCTCAAGAAAAGAGCTAATCCGCCATGAAGCGACGCGATTTGATGAAACTGGCTTTGGCCTCCTACGTTCCGGCCGAAGCACTTGCATGGCAGGCCCGCAAAGGGATGCCGAGCCCCAAGATTAAAGACGTACAGGTCATCGCCACAGCCCCCGCCGGGCTGCGACTGGTAGTAGTGAAAATCCTGACCGATCAGGACGGCCTATACGGCTATGGCTGCGGTACCTACACGCAACGTGCAGACCTTGTTGTCGAAGCAGTGAACCGCTACCTGAAGCCTCAGCTCATTGGCAAACAGGCAGACCGGATCGATGACATCTGGCAGGCGAATTACAACTCGAGCTATTGGCGCAATTCGCCCGTGCTGAACAATGCAATCTCAGGCGTGGACCAGGCACTTTGGGACATCAAGGGCCGTCAGGCCGGTATGCCTGTCTATCAATTGCTGGGCGGCAAAGTCCGCGAAGCGGTGGACACTTACCGGCACGCTTCAGGTGCCGAAATTGCCCAGTGCATCGACATGGCAAAGAAGCTTGTGTCCGAAGGCCAGCGCCACATTCGCGTACAAGTTGGCACGCCGGGCCAAGCTGCTTACGGAGCGGGGCAGGGCAGTGGTAGCCGCGGCGCAACCTCACTCAGCGGAGGGTCTTACTACGAGCCGGCGCCTTACATCAAACGCACAATTCAGCTATTTGAAGCTTGCCGAAAGGAACTCCCCCCCGACATCGAAATCCTGCACGACACGCATGAGCGCATCCATCCCACTCAAGCATTGCAAATGGGCAAGGACATCGAGCAGTTCAAGCTGTTTTTCTGGGAAGATCCGGTCAGCCCCGAAGATGTCGCATGGTTCCGCCGTATCCGCCAGCAGACTTCGACACCGCTGGCCATGGGTGAGTTGTTCACCCATCCTCTCGAGTGGATGGACTTGGTCAGCGAACGCCTGATCGACTTCATCCGCGTGCATATCTCCATGATTGGCGGTCTGACCCCAGCCCGCAAACTCGCCACCCTGTGCGAAGCCTTCAACGTTCGATCAGCCTGGCATGGCCCCGGCGACGTCTCGCCGATTGGCCACGCTGCCAATGCTACGCTCGACCTGACGATTCCAAATTTCGGCATCCAGGAACACTCCAGCTTCAGTGAGCGAGTCCGCGAAGTGTTCTCAGGTGTCCCTGAACTTAAGGATGGCTACATCTACGTCAGTGAAGCTCCAGGCTGGGGCATCGAGATCGACGAGAAGGCTGCGGCCAAATACCCCTTCGGTTACGGAGAAAGCGGAGAGAAGAAACTTCTCAACGGCGGTTGGGGAGATGTACGCCGTCGCGACGGCATGATTATCAAGCAGTAACTAAATATTCACCTAATTTTTACGATTTAGGACCCGCATAAATCCTGAATGGCCGATACATACAAAGTGAAGAGCAAAAATTGGTTCGAAGCTCTGTCTCGACTGCCAGGAAGGCTCCCGCAGCACTATTGGGCGTTCGTAATCATGGCCCTGGGCTTGGTATCAAGCTTGGGTCTATGGTTGTGGGCAGTTGGCAGCGAACGGGCTCTGGTTCAGACCCAGTTCCGTTCAGCGGCTAGCAATCGTGTGTTGGCAATCGGTAGGGAGATTGAAGGCTTTGCCAGAATTACACGCTCCACTGCTGCATATCTCGCACTGACCGAGCCCGTCGATGCAGCGGAACTGGCCAGTTTCCTTGAATCGATCCAAGGCCAGCCTCAGGTACCAATTGCGCTGGGCTACCGTATTCACGGAAAGAACACATTCCACGATCCCTTTTCTCTGGTGAAGCAATGGCCGGTTGCCGAGAATCTGAATTCTGCCTTCTTTATACCTTGCTCTAAAGTAAACTCGACATGCCTCGGAATTCGCATCCCGGCAAGTGCCGGAGAATTGACCATGATTGTCGCCTTCGGGCCTTTGGCCGAGCGCGGTTTGTCTTTCTTAAGTCCGCACGGGGTGGATATTCGCCTCGTGGAATCCTCAAAAGTTCGGTTCGAGCATTTGTCGCGCCTTCGCGCTCGCTACAGGTCTTCCGAGTGGGAGAGTCTGCGCGGCGGCATTGAAGCCTACCAGGCCCAGTGGCGGCTGATGAACCTGGACATTTCGATTTATTGCAGCGCGGTTCCCGGCATTTTGGCTGCAGCGTCGACATGGCAGCCTTGGGGTGTTCTGATCGGCGGGCTGGTTGCCTCGGCACTGCTGGCAACGCTGTTTTTCTCGCTGTTGCGCCATGCCGAAGGCGTCGAAAAACTGGTCGCAATGAGAACCGCCGAACTCGAGCTTGCGCGCGACGAAGCGGTTCAGGCTTCGGTCTTGAAATCGCGTTTTCTTGCCAATGTCAGTCACGAGGTGCGAACGCCCTTAAATGGCGTTCTTGGAATGACTCGATTCCTCCTGGATTCTCCGCTGAGCAGCGAGCAGCGTGAGTATGGCTTGACCATCCAGTCTTCTGGCGAGATGTTACTTCGTCTGATGAACGATTTGCTTGACCTGTCGAGGATCGAAGCTGGCCAACTGGAGCTTTGCCGGGAGTCCTTCGATCTTGGCCAGACGATTCAGTCGGTGATTGACAATGTCGCTGAGATCGCTCATGGCAAAAGGCTTGGCTTCGAGTTGAATGTCTCTCCGGGCGTTCGCGCCAGCTTTATCGGCGACTCCGGGAGATTGAGCCAAATCCTGATGAACCTGCTGGGCAATGCAATCAAGTTCACGGAAAGCGGCCTGGTCAGGCTCAACATTCGCGCAACGGAGAACACTCTCTTACTCGATGTTGAAGATACGGGGCCTGGCATCGACCCGGTTCTCTTGCAGCGTCTTTTTGAGCGATTTGTGCAAGGCGATTCTTCGAGTGCCCGGAAGTATCAGGGGGCTGGTCTGGGCCTTGCCATCTCCCGCGAACTTGTCCAGATGATGGGTGGAAAAATCTGGGCTGAGAGTGAGTCTGGCAGAGGCTCGAAATTTCATGTCGAATTGCCGCAAGCTCAAGACGTTGCCGGCGCGCAAACGCTGCGTTTGAAACCGCCCAGACGTTACCGGCCCGCAGCGGCGCAAACTCCCATTGCCGATCCCGAATCGCGGCCGTTAACCGGAGGACAGCGCGTCCTGGTTGCCGAGGACAACCATGTCAACCAGTTGGTGACCGCCGGAATGTTGCGCAGGCTGGGGTTTCAAGTGGACATCGCCAACAATGGTGTCGAAGCGGTTCAAGCGCATGAGAAAAATTTCTATTCGGCCATTCTAATGGACTGCCAGATGCCGGAGATGGATGGGTTCGAGGCGACGCGTCAGATTCGCGGCAAGGAAGGAGATCTCTCGCGAATCCCAATTATCGCCCTCACCGCCAACGCAATGCAGGAAGACCGGCAGAGGTGTATCGACGCGCACATGGACGACCATCTCAGCAAACCACTCAATCTCCAATTGCTGAAGGAAGCTCTGGAGCGTTGGTGTCCGATCGTGGCTTGACGTTCAAACGGCCAATGGCCTCTGCAACGCCAGAGCGTGGGCTCGAAAGCACCGGAACATCGCAGTGGCTAAGCAACTGTGCCGCGCCAGCCATACTTGCCTGGGCGAGTACAACCGAGTCAAATTCCCCAATGCGCTCCGCTATCCGCTTGGCGATTGCCGACCAGTATTCATTCTTCGAGCCTGCCACCCAGTGCGGCCATGCCTCGGGGATCAGCAGGGCTTCAATTTCGAGGCCAGTGCCTTCACCCAACAACAACTGGCGTGTAGGTTCCACTGTCGATTCGAGACATGCAGCGAGTAGAATGCGTTTTCCTGCCGCAACCGCTGCCTGCGCCATGGGCCGGTCGACCCTCAGGACGGATACGGTTGGGTGACGAGCCAAATCTGCGCCGCCGCCGATTGTAGAACAGGTGCAGAGCATCACTTGATCGCCCGGCTCAATGCTCGACTCGATTGCAGCGACTATCCTCGACTGCAAGTCCTCGCTTACTCCGCCTGCTGCGGCCGCTTCTTCGAGCAGTTCGGCGCGTATCACATGGCGGGTCGCCAGACCTGGTGACAACTCCTGGGCAATCGCCTCGAAGTTGTCGGCGTTGGCCGGTGCGGTGTGGAAGAAAGCCAGCATGGAGTTCAGTCTAGACGCAAAAAGGCCCGGCCAGTGAAGGCCGGGCCTTTTTTCGGAGATCGTTTAGCTCAGGACTTTGCTCAGTGCGGTCTTGAACTTTTCCATCTCGGCGGAATTTCCGATCGAGACCCGCACCATAGTTGGCCAGGCGGGCCAGGTGCGGCCGATGAACACCTTCTCTGCAGCCAGGAGCTTTGTCAGCTCGGCGCCGGGGCGTCCAGCTTCCATCATGAACTTGTTCGATACGCTTGGGACGTACTTGATGTTCTTCTTCTCGAGGAACTCGAAAACATCGTTGCGCACTTTGGCGTTGATTGCGCGACGTTCCGCAACCAGGTTCTTCGACTTGTAGCTTGCCGTTCCGGCGACCAGCCCGGTGATCGGGAGCATGCCCGAACCGTAAGGTCGCAGCTTGGCCAGCAGGTCAGGGCGGCCCATTGCGATTCCGCAACGAATGCCGGCCATGCCGAAGGCCTTCGAGAAGGTGCGTAGTACGACTACGTCCTTTTCCTTGGCAACCAGATCGCTGCCTGGCATCTCTTCGGAGAAGTGTATGTAGGCTTCATCGAGCAGCAGGATCGAATCCTTGTTCTTGTTGGCGAGCAGCCATTCGATGTCTTCGCGCTTGGTGATCGAGCCGGTCGGGTTGTTCGGGTTGCAGATGTAGTAAACACCTGCAGTCGGGTCGGCGGCGAGCATCGCCTTGACGTCATGAGCGTAGGTGCCCTTGGCGAGCGGTACGCGGGTGACCTTGACGCCAACGAACTTGGCAGTTCCAGCGCCCGATTCATAGCCGGGGTCTCCCATCACGAGTCCCTTGGTTGGTGAGGTGAAAGCGAGCACCGAGCGATGGAGCGGATCGCTGGAGCCTGCATAAGGAGCAATGAATTCGGGCTTCAGCCCTTCTACTTCAGAGACGGCTCTGATGAAGTCGCCTTGCTCATTGAAGGGCGAATATCGTCCGCCGTACTTGGCAATCTTGGCGATGGCTTCGCAGGCTTCTACGCAAGGACCAAGCGGATTCTCGTTCGAGCCAATTCGGACCGCATCCGGCGGCATCGCCATACGCATTCCGCGAGGACGTTCGGCGGCATCCTGGGCCATTGCAAATTCGTTATAGAAAGGCAGCGCCGCGCCGGCTGACAATAGACTGGCGGCACGAAGCACGTGCCGCCGGGAAAATCCATTCATTTCAGGCAAACCATGATGCATGGGATGACACTCCTCAGGGGATTCTGTTTGATTGGCCGGGGCGAAAGTGGCGGGCCGAGCGTGGCTGTGTGACACAGCCACGCTCGTTCTACGTGGAGTACCCATCACTATACATCAACTTGCGCCGCGGCCGTACCCACACTTTTGTCTCATACAAGATGAGCCTGAGCGGCGGATCGGATTCTCATACAAGATGAGCCTGAAGGGTGGACGGAACGGGATGCTGGGGATTGGTCATCAGCATGGACGATACGGATGCGACGAGCT
>Ga0163144_10004610_pt1 | contig 30960 bp, 27 predicted proteins | sample OliLak19BULKMAT1_FD_123175 | JGI IMG/M metagenome (GOLD analysis project Ga0163144, IMG submission 123175) | Freshwater microbial mat bacterial communities from Lake Vanda, McMurdo Dry Valleys, Antarctica - Oligotrophic Lake LV.19.BULKMAT1 | ecosystem: Environmental > Aquatic > Freshwater >... | reverse complement strand
TTGGATTCTACATCGCCAGCATTCCTTTGATGTTACGTGGGCGATTATGGCAAATTACGCAGGTTTCGCAGCTCTCTTTTTTAAATATTCACGGCCCGAAGTTCCATTTATTCTAACTCTTCAGGAAGGAGATCCGATCGGCTATATAAAAAGACGGGTCTGGTTTGTGTACCCATTGTTCAAGCAGATTTTTAGGCGAGCTGACAAGATTCAGGCGATTTCAAATTATTTGGCAGATTTTGCTCGAAGTATGGGGGCGACTTCACCGATTGATGTTATTCCAAACGGAGTCGATCTATCTCTGTTCGCTCGTGAATATCCAGATGAAGAATTCATGGAAATCGAGAAAAAACTCGGGAAAATGGCTGGAGATTTTTTAATAGTCACAACGTCTCGTCTGGTTGCAAAGAATGATATTGAAAGCTTGATCGAATCTCTGTCTTTACTACCAAGTCACGTAAAATGTGTGGTGATTGGAACTGGCCCACTTGAAAAAAAATTAAAAAACCTCGCAAGAGATATAGGTGTGACGGACCGAGTGATATTTGTTGGCTTTGTTCAACACGCAGAAATTCCTAGATATTTAAAAATCTCTGATATTTTTATTCGCCCTTCACTTTCTGAAGGTATGGGTAATTCTTTTATCGAAGCGATGGCCGCGGGTCTGCCTGTGATCGCGACACCTGTCGGTGGTATACCGGATTTTTTGAAAGACAATGAAACTGGGGTTTTCTGTGAAGTAGAAAATCCAAGTAGTATTGCCAAAAAAGTTGACCTGCTTATGGTTGACGGCGAATTACGCGAACGACTGATTTTTAATGCCTCAAAAATTATAGCCGAAAAATACGACTGGAAATTGGTCGCGGGGGATATAAGAGAGCAATTTTTGTGTGGTTCCGAGTAAGTCTAAAATAGATTAAAATGGCCCTAGACGGTCAGAAGTGATAAAAGACCTGTATACGCTATAATATCGCTATATGGCCAAAATCCTCATTTGTACAGGTATATTTCCGCCACAGGTGGGCGGGCCGGCTCAGTATGCCAAAGAGGTGGCGTCAGAGTTCAAAAATCAGGGTTATGCTGTTAAGGTTTTGACCTACAAACTAGAGCGAAAACTCCCGACCCTGATCCGGCACAAACTATTTTTTTGCAGAGTTTTGTTGAGTCTCCGCGGGGTAGATTTTATTCTTGCTTTAGATACCTTTAGTGTAGGTTGGCCCGCTGTCATGGCGGCACGGCTATTACATAAAAAAATTCTCATTCGAACTGGTGGTGATTTTTTGTGGGAATCATATGTTGAAAGAACAGGGGATCTTGTTTTGTTCCGAGAGTTTTATGATAAGTGTAATGATCATGGCACTGATCGCAACCATAATCGCAGAAAATTTAATTTCAAAGAGCGACTGATTTTTAAAATCACAAAATGGACCCTTCAAAATGCTTCCGCAGTAATTTTTAGCACAGATTGGCAGCGCCGGATTTTTGAAAAAGCATATTCGCTTAATCCAACTAAAAATTTTATTGTAGAAAATTTTTATGGGGAAAAATTACCTGAAATTAGCAGCCCCGATCAAAGTAAAAGAATATTCGTAGCTGGCACCCGTCCATTGAAATGGAAAAATCTACCCCGCCTTAAAATGGCTTTTGAGGAGGCCAGGATTGATATTTCAAGAAAAAGCAACCCGGAGATTTACTTAGACCTCTCGTCTTCACCGTATGTGGATTTTTTAAAAAAAATTCAAAAAAGCTATGCGGTGATTTTAGTCTCCTTAGGTGATATTAGCCCAAACATGATCCTCGACGCTATCCAAGCAAACCGGCCGTTCATTGTTACAAAGGAAACTGGACTTTTTGAAAAACTTAAAGATGTTGCCATTTTTGTTGATCCAGAGAATCCCGAGGAAATAAAGGAAAAAATAATTTTTTTGACTGATAAAAATAATTACGAATCTCAGAAAAATAAAATTAGAGCGTTCAATTTTTCTCACAGTTGGAAAGAAATTTGTAATGAAATAATAAACACTGCTCAAACTGCATCTGTATGAAAATAATCAGTATTAGTACGGATAGAAATATTTTTAATGATGGTAGTGCTGTTCGTGCCCGTCAAATTGAGTACAGTACCATTTTTGATGAATTACACATTGTTATTTTTGGCAGGTTTACTTCTTTTTTTCCAAAAAAACAACAGATCTCGTCCAATGTTTGGATATATAGTACAAACTCTATTTCTAGATTTTTATATATACCTGACGCCATGAAAATTGCCCGGCGTATTATAAAAGATGGAAATATGACCTCGGCCAATACGATTATTACCGTTCAGGATCCATTTGAGACTGGCCTTGTTGGAGTTAGTTTGAAGAAAAAATTTGGCTTTCCACTACATGTTCAGATCCATACTGATTTTTTGAGTCCGTTTTTTTTAAAACAATCATTTATTAACAAAATAAGAACAAAGGTCGCAATAAAAGAACTAATGTATGCAGATGCTATTAGGGTAGTAAGTATAAAAATTGCTGATAGTCTAAAAAATATTAAACTAAGGAGTGGCATTATTCCAGAAATATTACCGATTTTTGTTGATATCAATAAAATTGAACAAACACCTGTAACTGTAGACCTAAAAAAGAAGTATCCACAATTTAATTTCATAATTTTGATGGTTTCGCGTCTTTCTGGTGAAAAAAATATTCATTTCGCAATTGAAATGTTTAAAAGGTTGGTAAACTTTTATCAAAATATTGGTCTTGTGATCGTCGGTTCTGGGTCTGAAGAAAAAAGACTTAGAAAACTTGTAAGTAAACTTGGATTAGAAAATAGTGTTATCTTTGAGCCGTGGACTGACAATCCAATTTCGTACTTTAAAACTGCGAACCTGTTTATCTCTACCTCAAATTTTGAAGGATATGGTTTGACAATTATCGAGGCGACTGCCTCGCATTGTCCAATAGTTTCAACAGATGTTGGAATTGCTTCGGATCTAATAGACCCGTGCGCTGTTGGAGATATTGATTGCTTTCTCGATAGGATTTCTAGTCTGATTGAAGATATTGGTCTCCGCGAACGCTTAGTCCACATATCAAAAAGCAAACTTTCACAAGTCGTTATCCAAGATAAAGCAGAATATTTACTTCGACTCAAGAAAAATATCGAATCCGCATTACGGCGTTAAATATACGTTTAGCTCTTGTTATAAGCCAAATTTTGAAAATATACAGGTTCTCATTATAATGATTGAAATATGAAAAAACCGCTCATCGGATTTATCGGCCAAGGTTGGATTGGGAAAAATTATGCTAATGATTACGAGAAACGTGGATACTCGATAGTCAGGTATTCTCTTGAGTTTCCGTATAGTGTAAATAAAGATCAAATTAAAGAATGCGATATTGTTATTGTGGCAGTGCCGACACCCACCACGATAAAAGGCTTTGATGATAGTGCTGTAAAAAAAGTATTAACGTTGGTTGGAAAAGGGAAAATTGTAGTCATTAAATCAACTCTATTAATGGGGCGAACTGTCGATATACAAAAAGATAATCCCCATTGTCTCGTCCTTCATTGTCCAGAATTCTTAAGTGAAAACACGGCTTCTCATGATGTAGAGAACCCGGATCGTAATATTATCGGTATTCCAAAAACCTCTCCAATATATTTTGCAGCAGCCAAGCAAGTTCTTAAAACGATGCCCAAAGCCCCTTTCGAGTTTATTTGCACATCACACGAAGCTGAACTTATAAAATATGCACATAATATTCATGGTTATATTCAGGTAGTATTTTCAAACTTGCTGTATGACATGTCCAGCTCACTTGGGGGTGACTGGGGTAAACTCCACGCAGCCTTTAAAGCGGACCCCATGATGTGTCATCGATACCTCACCCCGGTACATAAAAGTGGTCGTGGTGCGGGTGGAAATTGCTTTGTTAAAGATATGGAGGCATTTATTGAGTCATATGGAAAATTAGTTGGTGATAAGGAGGGTCTCATGACTCTTAAATCTATTCGAAATAAAAATATTGATCTTCTTGTTAAATCGAGAAAAGATCTCGTGATTATTGAGTCTGTGTACGGTAAAAAGATATTAAATAAAAATAAATGAGATTACTTTTTATTACACAAAAAATTAATCAGAATGATGACGACTTGGCATTTGTTATTCTTTGGATCAAACAATTTATTCGTGAGGGAATAGAAGTCAGTGTGGTATGTCTTGAAAAAGGCCCTTTTGATGGCGGTTTTGACGTTTACTCATTGGGAAAAGAAAAGGGCTATGGAAAAATTCGCAGGACACTTGAATTTTTTAAGCTTGTTTTTTGGTTGAAATACGACAGGGTTTTCGTGCATATGAATCCAGAATACTTTACACTTGCTGGTTGGTACTGGTTCTTAAGAGGAATCCCGATGTATTTATGGTATACCCACTACACAATGCACATACATTTGCGATTGGCGGGAATTTTTTCTAAACGTATGTTTGCTGCAACCCCACAAAGCTTGCCACAATATACAGGTAACCCAAAAAAGATTATTACTGGACATGGAATTGATGTAGATTTTTGGATCGGTAAAAATCACGATCTTGGAACGCCCCCCAATGAGGTTGAGCTTCTATCTGTGCACAGAATTTGTCGTTCAAAGCGAATCGAGATCGTAATTAACTCCCTTGATTTCTTGCCTGAAAACTACAAACTAACCATATATGGCCGTGATGTTGAAAAAGATTATTATCAGGAACTTAAAAACCTAGTTGCTCAAAAAGGGCATAAAGATCGAGTTTTTTTTGCTGGACCCGTGAAGATGGATCAGCTTAAAAATATATATATCAAACACCGTCTCATGGTTAATATGGCGTATGAGACAATCGATAAAACAATGCTCGAAGCTATGGTTTTTGGAGCGTATCCGATAACAACAATGGCAAATTCTAAGGCGATTGGCCTACCTGTGTTTCCAAAAGATGATGCGTCAGAAACAATTGCAAAATTTATCATTGATGGGGAATGGAAAAAGTATAAACAGAAAGATTTGCTGAGTATTGTCATAGAAAATCATAGCCTTCCAGCATTAATAAAGAATTTGAGTACATATATTAAATATGACCACTAATAAAAACTCAAAAAAGAAAATTATTATTATTGGTGGTGCTCGGCCAAACTTTATGAAAATCGCGCCGATTTATCATGATCTTAAGGGTAAAAAGATTCCATTCTGTCTTATTAATACTAACCAACATTTCGATGAGAACATGTCGACCCGCTTTTTTCGAGAATTCAAAATTTCTCCACACTATACATTCGAACCTTCTATTTCGAGTCCGATTGGTCAAACAACAGCTATGCTCACAGAGTTCGAACGCATTTTTACCAAAGAAAAACCAGCAATTATTGTTGTTGTCGGTGACGTGAATTCAACTCTAAATGCAGCCCTCGCTGCTTATAAGATGAAAATTCCATTGGCACATGTTGAGGCGGGGTTGCGATCCGGTAATCGTGAAATGCCAGAAGAAATCAATCGTTTACTTGTTGATCAGCTTTCGGATTTGTTGTTTGTGACAGAGAACGAGGGACTCACAAATCTTAAAAAGGAAAATATTGTCGGACGAGTATATTTTGTTGGCAATATCATGATAGATACACTGTCTCAGTTTGCGAAAGAAGTTGGTCCAGCTAAAGAAGAATTTATATTTTGCACTATGCATCGTTCAGAAAATGTCGATAAAAAATCTATATTTGCAGGCATGCTCGATGCAATGGAGATAATTTCAAAAAATCATAAAATATATTTACCATTGCATCCACGTACCAAAAAAATGGCGACCGAATTTGGATTGATGGATAGAATGACACAAATTTTTTCACTTCTTGAACCATTAAATTATAAAGACACTGTTTACTATTTAAAAAATGCCAAACTTGTTATGACAGATTCAGGAGGAATTCAAGAGGAAACCTCTTTTTTGGGTACCCCGTGTATTACACTTCGAAACGAAACAGAGCGACCTGTTACAGTACACCTCGGCACAAACGTTATTGGCGGAAACAAAAAAGAAACGATTCTTGATGCGTACAAAAAACAGGATTTTAAAAGGAAAAAGGTTTCAATACCACTGTGGGACGGTAAAACAGCCCATCGAATCGTTAAGGTCATTACTAATTTTATTAAATAGGTATGTGTGGAATAAACGGATTTAATTGGGGTGATAAGGTTTTAATTCAAAAAATGATGGCCTCAACTGTTCATCGTGGTCCGGATGACTCAGGTGAGATATCTATTTCTTCCTCTTGGTCACTTGGACATAACAGGCTTTCTATCGTTGATTTAAGTAGTAATGGTCATCAACCAATGGAGATTGGTGATGGCAATCTTTCTATCGTTTTCAATGGCGAGATTTATAATTTTAAAGAAATCCGTGAAGAATTGTTAGGTCTTGGATATCGATTTAGATCGCAAACGGATACTGAAGTTGTTATTTCTGCGTATAAAGAATGGGGAGAGTCGTGCGTACATAAGTTTAATGGCATGTTTGCCTTTGCAATTCTCAACAAAACAACCAGAGAGGTTTTCATTGCCCGAGATAGAGTTGGAATAAAACCTCTCTATTATTATGCAAAAAATGGCAAGTTTATTTTTTCTTCTGAAATAAAGGCTATTCTTGTTCACGGGATCTCTTCAGAGCTTGATATAGACTCACTCAACAGTATTTTCAGAGTCTTGTATGTTCCTGCACCAAAAACAGCATGGAGTAACATACAAAAACTTCCACCGGGGCATGTTATGAATGTTTCAAAGATCGGTGAAGCAAAAGTGAAACAATACTGGAGTATTCCAGAGAGCTCCGAAATAACAGACAAGCGTTTCATTTTAGACGAAACAAAACGTCTCCTGTTAGATTCAGTCCGACTTCAACTTGTATCAGATCGACCCGTCGGTATTTTTCTTTCTGGTGGCCTCGATTCAACAATTATCGCTGGAATTGCGAGTCAGATGTCTCAAAACATTCAAACATTTTCAGTTGGTTATGAAGATACCGAAGAATCCGATAAATACAACAACGATCGAATTTTGGCAAAAAAGACTTCCGAGATTTTTGGCACCAAACACCATGAATATATTTTATCTGCGAATGACATCGCGGATAATATTGAAAAATCTATTTATCATATGGACGAGCCAATCTCGAATCATATCCAAGCTGTAAATATGCTTTTGGCACAAAAGGTCTCGACACAGGCAACGGTTGTGCTTGGTGGCGATGGTGGCGACGAACTTTTTGGTGGGTACGAGCGCTATTACTATAATCAGCTGATAGAAAGATGGCAAAAATTACCAGGACTGATACGTCGCTCGCTCATTGGTAAAATTCCATTTGCTTTGTTAGGCAGGGATTCTTCATTCGATGCATTTCAAACACCCCCAGGTGTTGATCGTTATTTAAATTTTTTCGCAAAAAAGGAAAATGTTGTGGCAAGTTTTTTGAAGCCTGAATTTAATCGACCTAATTTTACTAGGAACTATTTTAAATCTCTTTATTTTAAAAATATCGAGTCGGATTTTACAAGACAACTTATGCGAACAGATGTTTATTCGTGGTTGCCAAATGAGTCTTTGGTTCGATCAGATAAGATGTCTATGTCCGCTAGTATCGAACAGCGAGTGCCTTTTCTAGATCACCGACTTATTGAATTTGCTGATCGTATCCCTGTTCACTACAAACTCGGTAAAAAGGGTTTTGGAGCTTTGAATATCGGTAGAGGATATGGCGGCAAGGTGATTCTCAGGGAAGCGATGGAAGAATTTCTACCTGAACATGTTTTGAAAGCACCGAAATGGGGCTGGTTTTCACCAGCAGCTAAATGGATACGTGGCCCGTTATTTCCACTTATGAAAGAAGTCTTATCCCCGGGTTATAACAAGGGAACAGAGAATATGTTGGATTTTAACGTCTTGAACGATATGCTTGATAAACATGTCAGAAAAGAGAAGTACGCTCTAAATGAGTTGTGGCTTGTAATGACATTTCAGATCTGGTTTAGAAAATTTATGAATTGAGAATAGTTTGGTTAAGAGTATATAAGACAAGATAATATATGGGAAAAATATTTCAAGAAAAAACGAGCGCCGAACTTACTGGGAAAGTCCAAGACTGGTGGAATAAGAATCCATTTACATATTTGATGAATAACCAGAATATTTCTTCCGATTGGGCATTTTATCGAAATATTGATCGGAAAATTATTAAATGGATGCCATGGGGTCAAAAGGGCTACCCACTGCTTTCAAGTGTTATTGATTATCCAAAACTTTCACATAAAAAGGTTTTGGATATCGCTGTTGGTACTGGTTGGACTACGGAGCAATTTGTTAGGGCCGGTGCGTACGTGACCGCTGTTGACCTCACGCCAAAAGCTGTAGAGCTTACAAAAAAACGTCTTGAAATTTTTAACATACAGGCTGACATCGTTCAGGTGGCAGACGCCCAAAATCTTCCATTTTCAGATAGTACGTTTGATTTTGTGTTGGCATTTGGATGTTTGATGCACATGCCAAATACTCAAAAAGCAATTGATGAAATACATCGCGTTCTTAAGTTGGGAGGACGAGCCTCAGCAATGATGTACTACAAGCACTCTCTTCATTGGTGGTATTACATTTTTTTAGGTAAAGGAATCTTCCGGGCTAAACTGTTTTCACTGAGTTTGCAGGAGCTCTCAAATCGGTATACTGACGGCGCATATGAGGAAGGAAATCAACTCACAAAATTCTATAGTAAAAAAGAACTTTCAGATATGTTTGGAAAGTTTTCTAAAATATCCATTAGAATTTTCGATGCAACGACCCCTATTGATCATTTACCCCATCGTTTTTTACCTATCGGGACACTCATTCCTCGACCAATAAAGCAATGGTTGACTACAAAGGTTGGACAGACTATTTGGATTGATGTGGAGAAATAGAAAGCTGCTTTTTTGCCAGCACGAAATTCATTTCCCTTGACCCTGGAACAATATTGGAAATGTTTACTAAAACCGCTCGTAGATTTTTGCGCCAAGATGAGAAAGATTTAAATTTAGCCAGCATGTTTTTGTTGTAAGTTTCTGTAATTGAAAAACCGGTAGTTACGCACATATATCGAAGTTCTGGAATAGAATATTCACGCCAGTGCCCTGTAAACTTTTCTCCGTCGGTAAAAAAACTTTCGATAGGCCAATAGGGACTTCGACCAAAAAGAAAACGAAGTCTTTTGGTAAGGGTTGTTAGGTTAGGGGTTGTGATAAGAACATATCCGTCAGCGTTTAATAATTTCCAGCACTGTTCGAGAAAATACCGTGGGTCCTTAAGATGCTCGATTGTGGCTTCAGATAAAATAACATCAAATGTGCCGATTTTGGATACAAGGTTTGGGTCAAAAATATTTTCGTTAAAAACTTTTAGTCCGTTATTTTGCCAGATTTTTTTGTAATCACTAATTTCTGAAAGACAAAACATTTTATTGTTTGATTCAGGAAAAATGTAGTAATCAAGTCCTTTGGCCTCGACCCCCATTTTTTTCAAAGATAGGGGCATGAGTCCAATTCCTGTGCCAATATCTAAAACTTTCTTTTTGTTTAGATGTGGAATTTTTGAAAGGAGTTTGAGCGAAAACAAATAACGGTCAAAATCGACAGTATATTTCTTTGAATACTGTCCGAATATTTTATATGCAGTATTTAGAGCATCTTCTTCGTTCATGATACGTTAAGTATAAAAAAAATATTCTTGTTTGACTATATGCTCGAAGAATATATAATTTCAATACTATTTATTATCTATTTTAAATTAAATATCTTGCAATATAGAACAATTGATGGTCTTAAGGAAAATCATGAGTCTGTCACAGAGCGTTATAAGGTAAAACCTTCTTGGGTTATCTTTGACAAGACAGTTTCACAATGGATTCACAATAACATTTCTAAAGAATCAAATATCCTTGATATCGGTTCAGCATCCGGTGCCGCACTAGTTGAGTTTCGTCGACATGGGTATAAGAAAATTTCTGGTGTTGATCTATATAACCACCTAAGTGAGGTAAATATTGAAGATTTTGTATCCTTTCTAAATGCCAATCTAAATATCGATCCACTTCCGTATACAGACAATTCATTTGACCATATTATCGCTTTTGCTGTTCTCGAGCATCTGGAAAATGCTTTTCATTTCGCTCGTGAGTGCGCCAGAGTTATTTTGCCCGGAGGTTATTTGGTTATAACTCTTCCGAATATCTATCGAATTAATTCAGCCTTGAATATTTTTATGGGTAAAAATATTCAAGGCTACAATAGTCAGAATGACCACATAATGCTTATGACGAATGAAATTTTTGATAAAGCTTTTGGGGCAAAATTTGATCTCGTTAAAACTTTTTATAGCCAGGGTTTTATTCGCGTACCCTTCCTTCGCAGGAAAATTAAAGTATCAAACTCTAGACTTTTTAGTTTTAAGGTTTGTTATGTTTTAAAGAAAAAAACTTAACTTTTTGTTATGCCAAATAAAATTCCTTGCACTGTCGAGATACTAACTCTCAATTCAGAAAATACTTTGAATAGGTGTTTGGAGTCGTTGAAAGATTTCGACGATATCATTATTTTAGATGGAAATAGTACTGATCGAACCCTTGAGATCTCTCGAGCATACGGTGCACGAATATTTCCTCAAAAAAATACAATAGAAAAAAATGTTCGAATTGAAGATTTTTCTGCGGTTCGCAATCTTGGCGTTAAGCAAGCGCGGCATGAATGGTTTACCTTTGTCGATAGTGACGAGTATCTTTCTCTAGAAGCTGTGGAAGAAATCAGAAACATTATTTCAAAACAAGGATCGGTACTGGGGGATTCAAAGGAGGAATGCCGTGCTTTTCGGCGACCACGAAAGTATTTGTTGCAGAACGAAATAATTGATCGCGCCACGACTTATCCAAATTACCAGCTACGTTTATTTTACCTTCCTTCGACTATTGGTTTTGCTAAGAAAGTACATGAAATAATGAAACTGAAACCGGGTACAAAAGTGTGTAATCTTCAGTCGCCAGAATATGTTCCGCTTCCGAGTATTGAAGTGACAAAAAGAAAGTCGAGGCGGTATCTGGATATACAGCAGGAGTCTTTGAAAAACCTCACATTTAACCGACTCGTGCGGGGTATTCGTTCGAACAGTCTAAAGACCGTCAAATATTTTTTGAAGTACATTTGGATCAGTGTTTCCCAAAAAGGTAAAATTATGCCACTTTCTTACGAGCTTCATAATATGTTTTATCATGTAAGGTTAATGTGTAGAATGATCGAGAATTATGTATTGAAGTTCGTACGAAATTAATATGAAAAAAATATAAATTATGGCAAGCTGGGATCTCTTTTTTAAAGAAAAAATAGGAAAAATATTTGCTGACAAGAAGACCATTATTGATATAGGGGGCGGTCTTAGGGTTATCAAGGAGAAAAATAATCGCTACGACAAGTCACGAGAATGGATTCGACCCCTTATCAAAAAAACTGATTATAAAATTCTAGATCCTGTGCCGGACTATAATCCCGATATCGTTGGCGATATTCATAACCTTCCATTTCAAGATAATTCCGTTGATGCGATTATCTGTATTGCCGTTCTCGAGCACGTTGAAAATCCAATATTGGCCTGTAAGGAAATGCACCGGGTACTAAGACCTGGAGGGTATTGTTTTATATATGTTCCATTCCTTTTTTATTATCATGCCGAAAAAGGTTATTACGGTGATTACTGGCGATTTACTCCTGACTCTATTGGGTTTATGTGTCGAAAATTTGCAAAGCTCGAAACTTCAGCTGTTCGGGGTGCTTTAGAAACCTGGATACATTTGAGTCCGCTAGGGCGTTTGTCGGTGACGTTGTTGTTCGCGAGATTAATAGATCGTATTACTGGTAAGACAAAAAGTCATCAGGTGAGCGGGTATAACGTATTTTTAGTGAAGTAGCTAGTGTGGTAAGACAAATAGGTAGATAATCATGAAAATTTTATATATCACAAATTCCCGTATGCCAACCGAAAAGGCCCACGGTTTTCAGATCATGAAAACAATCGAACGTTTTTTAATCGAGGGTGCAGAGGTAACTCTTCTTTTGCCAAATCGAAAAAATCCTATTACAGATTCACTTCAAAATTTTTATGGTTTGAAGGTTCTACCAAAAATTTTTTATGTGCCTAATTATGTTGGATTTTTAGAAAAATATTTTCATTCCTTGTACTTCTTTATTCAAAGAATTTTATTTGCAGTCTCATCTTTTTTAACGGGACTTTTTTCATCTGCTGATATCGTCTACTCTAGAGAACTTACCATCTCATTTTTTTTGGCACTTTTTGGAAAGATTGTCGTGTTTGAAGATCATGAGCCAAAGACTCGGTTTCGAGTGCTATATCTATTTTTCTTAAGACACATACCGTATAAGGTTGTCGTGGCAAAAAATTTACTGAATTTATATAGCCAAGCAGGTATTTCGCAGTCTTCGTCTATAGTAGTTCCAAACGGAGTCGAACTCGCTGAATTTGATATGGTTAAAATAAATAAATCAATATGGCAGGAAGTCGGTATTCCAAAAAATACAAAAATTATTTTATACGTCGGTCATTTTTACAGGTGGAAGGGCGTATACGATCTTGTAAGTACCTCTGAGTATCTTTCGCCCCCAAGTGTAGATTGGCGTATTGTAATGATAGGTGGCACTACTGTTGACCAGAAAAAAATTACTGAATATATTGATGAGAGACATATAACAGGTGTTACAATCTTGCCATTCATGAATCATAAAAGAATAGTTGAATATATAAAATCAGCAGATGTCCTGGTCTTGCCGAATACAGCCGTAGAAGAACGATCCAGAAATTACACAACACCAATTAAGCTTTTCGAATATATGGCTTCAGGAGTACCGATTGTTGCTACTAATTTGTCGAGTTTTTCTGACTATATTCAAGATGGAGAAAATGCGGTTATGTCTGAACCTGACAATGTAAGAATGTTGGCGCTTTCGATACAACAGGTGATTTCTGACGAAGACTTGGGTGCGCGTATTTCTAAAAAAGCTAGAAAGGATGTAGAGAAATATACATGGGAAGAACGGGGAAGAAAGATATTTAATTTATTCCATAGAGTTCTCAGTTAAAAGCCTTATGTGATATTCCAAGCAGTTCTGGACAACTGCGATTTTGAAGGGTAATCTATTGGTACCTATGGTTAATACCGTGCCCTCAATTAGAGAGTTAAGAGTTTTATGTCAGGCGACCGCTCCAAATCCAGCGAAGGAAAGTGTTGTGGGTAAATTTTCTAGAATTTTCTCTATTTATTTTACTCGATTATTTATTCCGACATTCATTACCCCGAACCATATAAATATTCTTGTTGTCGTGGTTTACTACCTCGGATTCTTTTTGTTTTTTATAGACAGTTACATTGCCAATATTGCAGGTTCTTTGATTGTATTTTTTTCAATTATTCTTGACGGTTGTGATGGAGAGTTGGCACGGTATCGTCACGTAAAAGATGATGTTGCTGCTGCATATAATGAACCCGTGAGTCATGATATTCAGTATGGATTATCGTTTATTATTTTTGCATTTGCACTTTACTTGAATGGTTCGCCAGCGTTTGTGCTTGTGTTGGGAGCTTTGGCTGGGATTGCAAAACTTGAGTACCGATTACTGCAAATACGTTTTTCTATTTTACCGATAGATAAACACACAAGTGAAAGCGGTCTTACAATTGGAAAAAATAAAAAACAGTATTTAATCAGATCATCTTTAAAAAGCATTCTTTCCTGGATAAACAAAAATTTTTTGAGTTCTACTGGTGTGTTTCTTATACTTTTTATATCTAGTCTTGCTAATAAGACGGAATTATTTTTATGGTTTTTTGCAATTGGATATATTGCCGCATGGGTCGCATTGTTTATTCGTCAATTAAAGTTTATGTATGAAAGATACCAGTAGACCACACGTGGGGGTTATCTTTGCGGGTGGTAAGGGAGCGCGGTTGGATCGCCCAGATACACCAAAGCCTTTGGTGAAGGTTGGTAATAAGCCACTCATTCAATGGAATATCGAACAACTCCAAAATGCTGGAGTGATGCACATTTATATCGTTATTGGAGACCTCGGTGAAGAAATTAAAAAAGAACTTACGAATCTACCAGCTATTACTGCGAAGCTCGAATATTTTTATGAAAGTGACTCGTCGAAGAGTGGAGTTTTGAAATCGTTAGTGCGCTTGGCTGAAATAATCGGTGAATCTTTTTATGCGACGATGGCTGACCTTATAATTGAAAAAAATCCGTACTTTATTCTTGAGAGAAGTTTCTTGGACCAAGAAAAAGTTGCCATAGCTCTTGTGGATTTGCGTGAGGTAAGTATGCGCAGTGGAGCGCTCTCACAGGTAAAAATTAAAGATAACTTTGTCGTCTCTGTAGGTAGAAATCTCTCAGATTTCGACGGTCTTGAGGTGGGTGTATATTATTTCGGTACAAATATTCTAAGTCGTATGCGTGATTTTAGTTTGAACGATAAAACGGGAACTCTAGATTTATTCCTTATGTTTCTTGCTCAAAAAAGGGACATGTATGCCTCATTTATAGAGGATGGCGAATGGTTTGATATAAACACACCATCTACACACATAAAGGCAGAAATGTTTGTTCGCTCAGGCCTATCGTCTGAATTTCTTCCGCCTTTGAAGCATAATCTGAAAACCCTAGAACCAGTAACCTCATTTCACCGAGTTAAGAATCTTTCGACCGATATTGTCATTGAGAATCGTATTCTGGATAAGTTGTCTGAACTTAAAATTATTCCTGACGGGTGTGTCAGTGCTGTTCATTTTTTGCTGACGGATGAGACGGTTGATAAATTACATGCAGAAAAAATATTACTTAGATTTAGGGCTGCAGGGTATGATGTTAGAAAAATAGTGGTACCAGATGGCGAAAAATCAAAAAGTATTGCTGAATTTACCCGTGTATCTGATGAAATATTTAGTTTGGGAATGGATAAGAGATCAATTTTAATAAGCTTGGGTGGCGGTGTTGTAAATAACATAGCCGGTTTCCTCGCGTCAACACTTTATCGCGGTATAGGATTAATACATATACCAACGACAACAATGGCACAAGTTGATGCGGCGATTGATTTTAAACAGGGAATTAATTCTACAAAAGGCAAAAATTTATATGGCAGTTATTATCCAGCTTCGTTGATTATTATAGACCCGTCAGTTTTGCTTACGCTGGATAGTCGTAATATGGTCAATGGTATAAGCGAATCAATTAAACATGCTTTGACACAAGACAAGGATTTTCTGGAATATCTTTTAAAAAGCAGCATGAGTTTATCTGATATCGATACTCTTGAGTCTATTGTAAGAAAAACCATCGAGTTAAAGGTTCCTCTTTTAAATGGTGCTACAAAAGATGATTTTAATGAAATGCTACCTCAATATGGTCATAGTATTGGTCACGCCATAGAGAGACTGTCCTCGTACGATCTTTTGCATGGTGAAGCAATTGCAGTTGGTATGTGTGTTTCAGCTGAAATCTCGTTTCTTCTCGGAATTTGCAAGAAAGATGTTGTTGACGCACACTACAGTATCTTTAGAAAGTATAATTTACCTGTCTCTGTTCCTTCATATATAAGTACTGATGATATTTTGTCAGCAATGAAGTTTGATAAACACTATGTAGAAAAGCCTTACATGGCTTTAGTAAAGGATGTTGGGGTAATGTTCCATGATCGACATGTATTTGGAATACCGGTTGACTATGAAGTTGTGAGACGGGCCCTTAATATAAATAAAAAAACATATGAAGAGTAAGACAATTATTGTTACAGGATCGAGCCGTGGAATTGGAAAAGCAATTTCAAAAAAGTTGCTTGAGTCCGGCTACACAGTATTTGGAATTGCAAAAGATGAAAATGAACTTAAAAAGGTTACTAGTGAGTTTTCCATAATCGGTGACTTTAGGTATCAAATTTTAGATTTGTCTGTAAATTCTGAATTGAAAAATTTTACAAAAAGTTGGAACCAGCCAGTGTATGGGATTGTAAATAATGCAGGGATTTGTAAGACCGAAGAACTGCTTGAAGATTTTGAAGTTTGGAATGATGTAATAAAAACAAATCTTGAAGGTCCTTATTATCTAGTAAAAGGACTGGCGTCGTACATCGAGTCACCGGGTCGAATCGTAAATATTTCATCTCAACTTGGTAAGGAAGGCCGAGCGGGATATGGTGCATATTCGGCTTCGAAGTTTGGGCTGATAGGTTTGACAAAATGCTGGGCAAAAGAACTCGGAATTAAGGAGATTACTGTAAACGCCATCTGTCCTGGTTGGGTAGATACTGAAATGTCAAAAATGGATATGTTGCGAATTGCGAAAGATAAGGGGGTTTCTGTAGAAGAATTATACAAGAAGATCTGTGCGCCACTTGAACTCAAAAGATTCACGACCCCAGACGAAGTTGCAGAACTGGTATTGTTCCTTTTGTCAGAAAAAGCAAGCGGGATAACTGGTCGGGATTGGCTTCTAAACACAATCTGGAATCAGGAATGATATGGATACAGAAAAGATAGGATATTTCCTTCAATCTCAGTATGGGATACGAGCAGTTTCGATAATGCCTTTTGAGGGCGGTGTGATGAATAGTAATTTTAAAGTTGAGACATTGAATGAGCGATTTGTTTTTAGGATTTATAATCACACAAAAACAGAGTCAGTTTTTTCGGAAGTTCGTTTGCTAAAACACCTTGAGGGAAAAGGTTTTCCATGCCCGTGTGTGATAGCTAGTAATTCACAAGATTTAGTACTTCAATTTGAAGGTAAGCCAACAGTGCTATACCGCCTTATTGAAGGAGATTTACTACGAGACATAACTGTAGATAATATTCATAAAATTGGTCAACTTATGGGACGTATGCATGTTGACCTGCAGGATTTTGTGTATAGTGATAAAAAATATAATTGGGATCCAGACGGAATACGTGACCTTGTGTTTAATCGGGGTGATTACCTAAAATTAAGGGGTGTCCCTGACGCACAAGAGATCCTTGATTTTCTTAATCAGGAAATTCCTAAATATACTTTTCCGAAACTTCCGATGGGTGTGACACATCAAGATATTAAGCCAGAGAACATTATTTCGAAGGATGGAAACATTGTTGGAATTATAGACTTTGATAATAATTATTATGGTACTTTGATACACGATTTGACAACAACTTTAATATGGACATGTTTTAATGATAATGGTCTCCTCGATATGAATTGCGTTACAAATCTATTAAGTGGTTATAATAAATACAGACAATTAACTCAATTAGAGAATGACCTTTTTTTAGAAGCGATTAAATGGCGTTTATTGCGTGAAGTTTTTATTGGCCCATTTGTAACTGAGGGTCACTCACGAGAGATTGAGACACGTTACAGATATTTTATGAATCTGTATAAAAAATTAGTATAGTATACATATGATTATTGAAAAAAAAATCACCGGAGTGATTTTGGCAGGCGGGAGAGGTAAGCGTCTTATGTCAATGACCGATAAAATTCCCAAGCCTCTTATCACAGTCGGAGGAAGAAAACTTATTTCATATGCAATCGATTTTTTAAACAACATTGGGGTTACTTCATACTTGATAGTCGGCGGGTATAAGTCAGACCTTCTCAAGGTAGAAGTTGAAAAAGAAATTCCTAGTATGACCTTCATCGTTTCAGATTATCGTAACGCCACCTTAGATGGTTTTTCGTATGCATTGCCATATATTAAAAATCAGAAGGACTCTAGTGGTGTATTTGTATGTAATGCAGATTACGTATTTACAAAAAAAACAATGCAAGAAGTCGCGAAAAAAATAATTGGCTTTTCCATTTTTTGCAGTCACAATATTACTGGCAACTTGTCTGATGTGATGAAGGTACAGGAAAGTGAGAGGGGGGAATTGGTTGATATGTCAAAGAGCCTGACAAGTTTTCAAAGTATTTTTATTGGGGCCTTTTTCTGTTCTGCTGAATACATCAACCCGATGTGTGAAGTTGTGCAGAATTTACTTAAAACCGTTGATAAGCAGATAATACCAGTCGAACGACTGTTTACAGAAATGTCTAAAATTGGTGTTCCTGTAACAATTCAAGACGTCGGCCATGATGATTGGTTTGAAATTGATACTGTTGAAGAATGGAAAGCGGCTAAAATAGCCCTCGAATAGTAAAGGTGAAAATAAATATGGAAACAGAAAAAGTCAATTGTAATCTGTGTGGGAAAAAAGAAGACCGAGGTCTATATTACTCACCAAAATTTAGAGTCGTACTCTGTAATAATTGTACACTTGGATATTTAAATCCACGAATGACTCAGTCAGACTACACAAAATATTACACCGAAGAATATCAAAAAAATCGACACAACATCAAAACATACGATCAAGCCGTGGAACGTTTAAAGGTTAAGGGAAGTTATGAGGTAAAAAAACAGCTTTTACCGATTATTAGTAAATACGTGAACTCAAATTCAAATGTTCTTGAGCTCGGGTCAGGTTGGGGAACCCTTCTTCGGTTGATTCAGGATACTTTTTTGTGTCGGGTTTGTGGACTAGAAATTTCTGCATTAGCGACCGATGTTTCTAAAAATTTTTATAAGATTACGACAGAATCAGAAACACTCGAGAGTTTTATCGTTAGAAGGAGAGAGAAAGAGTTTGATTTCGTGATAATGTACCATGTGCTTGAACATGTTCTTGATCCTTCAAAGGTTCTAGGTCAATTAAGAAAAATTATTAGTTCTAACGGTCATCTGTATCTTGCGGTACCAAATCTGGTCTCACCAGATGAGGATATTTCGAAATTCTTTAGAATCGAACATTGTTATTATTTTACTATAGAGACATTACAAGCCCTTCTTGTTAAAAACGGTTTTAACATTGCTGAGGTGAAGACAACTCGAACTGATATCCAAATCGTTGCTTATGTGGGTGGTCTAAAAACGATTAATGGTTTTTCTTCGCAAAATTACTCAGTGAAGTATATTATCAAAGTAGTTCGAGTCGCACAGCTTAGGGAGCTTGTTAAGTATACTTTACGACCGATAAAACGTTTGATTAATTATGTCTATAAGAAATAAAATCGGCGAAGGAGTCCTATATGGTTCGATTAGCAACATTTTAATCAAAGTTTTTGCTGCCGTTGGATATTTTCTAATTATTCGTGAGCTTTCTTTACACGATTATGGTGTTTTTGTACTCTTAACCTCGATAATTGGTCCAGCCTCGGCGATTGTTTTTTTAAGTATGGATAGGATTTTTGTTAGTCGATATGCACAGGCCAAGGCTCAAGAGCGGTTGGGATACCTAAAGGGGTTGGTTAAAGAATATTATTTTACTAGCTCCATAATCCTTATCGCTATTGTGGTTTTCGGCTTATTCGCCGGTGATTTGTTAGACCGTTTTTATGATCTTTATGTGACAAAGTTTTTCTGGGGCACGGTTACTCTTGTTGTTTCTCAAATCCTTATGAATCAAGTTTCCTTGTTTCTTGAGGCTAATGAAAAGTTTCGTGAAATTTCATTTTTACAAACAGGTGAATCAATCTCTAGAATTATATTTGTCGTACTTATTACTTCTGTTGTAGGACTTTCTATTAATTTGGTTCTATTTATCTATGCCGCAGCTAAGGTTGTTTCTATTTTAATCGGGTTTATTTATTTTGTACCGATGCTTTGGCAGTTAAAAAATATTCCCACTCCTTCTGAAAAGGGCATACTTATAAAAATTTTGTTTACAGTCGGGAAATGGGAAATAGCTAGAAATTTTTTTGAACAGACCTTGCAGATGGTTAAGTTTTTGATTATCAAGTTTTTTGTAAATATTGAGGGCGTCGCTGTCTTTGATTTTGCTCGTAATATTTACGCTTTCGCAAATAGTATTTTCCCAATCTCAAAGATTATTTTTCCTGTTATTGCGAGAAGTATTTCAGATAAGGATAAAATATCCCTAATTATCTCAAAAGCCAAAAAGTATTCACTATTATCATACGTACCAATATACTGCGCTGCATTAGTGTTAACAACACCGGTTCTAGAAAACTTTTTCCCGCAGTATGTCGGAACTGAAATCATCATTTATCTTTTGTTGGCACACTTTTTGACAGACGTTTACAAAATCGGCCAGTCACCACTCCTGTATGCGTTCAATCGACAGAAATTTATTTTCTTTGTAACACCGCTTTTTGTTTTTATGCAAATTGCACTTGATATTGTGTTTGTTTCGGTCTTCGGGCTCATTGGAGTCGTATTATCGTGGCATCTGCACGCCTTTTTGACCGGGGCCGTGTATAGCTACTATATTCATCATTACATAGGCATAAGACGAACATCATTTCGCGAATTTTTTCGTTTTGATAGCTATGATATGCTGATCCTTTCTGGAATAATGGGAAGAGCTAGGCGTATTTTTCTTAGGAATTAATAAGGTTAATGTAAACATGAAAACAATACTGATTACAGTTAGCCGTGGTTCAATTATTAGAAACTATTTTCATACTGGTATCATTGATGGCTTTCTCAAAGAGGGCATGCGAGTAGTTGCTCTGGCTCCGTTCCATGACAATCCTGATTTGATTAAAGAACTTTCGCGCCCAAATTTAATTTTTGAACCTCTACCATCACCTAAAAATATCAAAGCAGAATTAATTTTCATTGAATTATTTCGAGGTTTAGTGTTCAACAAAACAATTCGAACATACTACAAATATAAGTTTTTAATATACGAGCCAAATTATTTTCTTTATACTCCTCGAGCATTTTTCTACTCGCTTATAAAATTTATACCCGGATCAAGAAGGTTAGTTAGACTTTTGGATAATTATTTAAATCCGCAGACTGAGAACGATTATTTGTTTGATAAATATAAACCCGAATTAATCTTTGTAAGTACACCGCATGATCGTTCTGAGGTTGGTCTTGTAAAAAGTGCAAGAAGGTTTAATATACCAGCAATTGGAATGCCAAAAACTTGGGATAATTTATCAAAGACCTTTTTCTTGGCCAAACTTGACCATATTTTTTTGTGGAGTAAATACATGCAGGATGAAAGTATACGATTTCAGGGCTATAATAAATTACAGACTACTGTTGTTGGAATTCCTCAGTTCGATGTTTACGCTAACCCCCGCAACCTTCTTTCGCGTGTGGAATTTTGTCGCCGTCTAAACTTAGATCCAAATAAAAAATTAATTTTTTATGGTTCAACAGGTGCTAACTATGAAGAAAATCCTTATCTAGAAATTATTCAAAGAGCGATAGAGAGTGGAAAATTACGAAATGTTCAGGTTCTAATGCGTCCTCATATTGGCTATGACGGAGAAATGGATAAATTCAATTCGTTAGAGAAATATAGTGGTTTTATTGTTGATCGTACTGATAAGCAATCATCTCATTTGAAAGACCGTTGGGATATTTCAATAGAACACCTCGTGCACCTTTACAACTCAGCATATCATGCGGATGTATGTATAAACATTGCTTCGACCCTGACCCTAGACGCTACTGCTTGCGGTACGCCAGTCGTCAATGTTTGTTTTGATCCGAAATACGAGCCATATCATAGGTCGATTGCTCGTATTTATGAAACAGATTACTTCAGCTCGGTTATTAAACTTAACGGAACTTTTGTAGCACGCTCGGCTGCCGAATTTATTGATTTTATAGTTGAAGCTCTTGGAAATAATGGATCCAAAATTAAAGAACGCCAACGGTTGACCGAGTATTTGATTGATAAGGTTGACGGCAAATCGGCATCTCGTCTTGTCAGTGGAATAGTAAAATTTTTGAATAATAAAATTGCCGCCAAACTAAATTAATATGAAAACTATTTTTATTACATTCACTCGTGGGCTATTGGTCAGGAATATTCTTCGAAACAAATTTTTTGAATCATTAAAAAATACCAAAAATATTAAAATTGTTCTTTTGTTTTCTCAATACAGCTCGATTGATGGTGAATATTTAAAAAGAGAGTTTGCTGCTCCGAATGTTGACGTTGTGTTCGTGCCAAATGTTCGAGAAAGTACTGGCAAAAAAATATTTATGAGTATGGCAAGAAATCTTGTTTTTTCTCCAACAACGAAACTTTATGCGAAGTACGGTACTTCAAAAATAGCTCGTAAAAGTAGACTAACCAATATGTTCCTACACGTTATTTATACCCCATTAAGTAAATCTAATTTCCTTAAAAAAATTGTGCGTTTGGTTGAGGTCTATATATTTCGTGACTCTAAGTATGGACGATATTTTGATACATATAATCCAGATTTGGTTTTTTCAACCGCACTCTTGTCTAATTTCGACTTGGCTTTTTTAAAGCACGCTCGGAGACGTCGAATTCCAGCACTTAGTATGCCAAAAAGCTGGGATAATCTTGATAAAATTCTCTTTCGACTAGAACCAGACGCTTTTTATGTTCAAAACGAGCATATGAAAAAGGATGCACTTGAGTACCAGGGTTTTCAGCAATCCAAAATCAAACCAGTCGGCTTTCTTCAATTTGATATTTATCGTGATCCAGCAGCCGAAGAATCACGTGAAGATTATTGTCAACGACATAGTTTTGATCCAAAGTTGCCCATTATTTTCTTGGGTTCAGAAGGTTTGTGGTCAGATCGTGATCATATAATTTTTGAGGAAATTGTAAAAGCTCGAGATAGCGGGATTTTACCAAAAATGAATATTTTGATTAGGCCACATTTTAGTGAAAAATATGATGGTAGGTATGATTACCTTAAAAATTTTGAATTAGTTTTTATTGATAATACTTTCCGAATAACTGAATTTTTTGCTGACCACTGGGATCCAACATTCGAGCAAATGAAAGATTTTACTAATACCTTGCGACACTGTAATGTTTCGGTAAACTTCGCTTCAACACTTTCACTTGACGCTGTCTGTTTCGACAAGCCGGTCATAAACATTGCATATGGTATTCGATATCAGGACGGAAAAGATGTTACACCGATCATGTATGAAACTGGCTTCTATAAGGAAGTTATACTGACTGGAGCAACAACTATGGTGTACAGCCCAAAAGAGTTGTTTAGTGTGATTGAGCAATACTTGGCCCATCCTGAGATTAAAAAGTCTGGTCGCGACAAGCTTCGAAATCGATTGTGCTATAATCTCGATGGCCAAAGTGGAACAAGGCTCTACAAAGAGCTAATTTCGCACCTCCATCTGGCCCACTAATTTAAATGTGTGGCATTATCGGCATAAAGGGTGAGCTTCCAAGCCTCGAAATTTTTCAAGCGGCCCGGGATGTAATGGAGCACCGAGGTCCAGATGACAGCGGCGTTTTTTATTATCCAAAAGACAAAATCGCAATTGGTCATCGTCGTCTTTCTATTATTGATCTTTCAACATCTGGTAAACAACCATTTTGGAGCAATGATGATCGCTTCGTTATTACTTTTAATGGCGAAATTTATAATTATCTTGAGATAAAAAAAGAGATCGGGGATAGGTATATATTCAAATCAAAAACTGATACAGAGGTTCTGCTTGCGGCCTATATTATTTGGGGTGATAAAATGCTTGAAAAATTGAACGGCATGTTCGCTTTTGCTATCTGGGATAGAGAAACCAATGTGTTGTTTTGTGCGCGAGATCGACTCGGGGAAAAGCCTTTTTATTATACGAAAACTGACAGTGTTTTATGTTTTGCTTCTGAAATCAAGGCACTTCTTGCACTTGGTGCTCATCGAAAGCCGAATGAAAAAATAATTTTCGATTATCTTTTTTATGGTTTTTACGATCACACTGATGAAACCTTTTTTGAAGGTATCAAAAAATTACCGGCAGGTCATTACCTAATATTCAAAAGTGGGGACATTTCAATAAAAAAATATTGGGACCTTGCCGATGCCAAGCCACTAGTTTCTGAAAAACTTTCTGATTCTGAGGTAATTGAAAAATTTAAGTTGCTTATAGCTGATTCGATAAAAATCCGATATCGAAGTGACGTTCCCGTTGGTCTCAATCTTTCGAGTGGTCTGGATTCCAATAGCCTTTACCAGTATTCCAATATTGTGAACGGATATTATCCAGATATATTTACGATGTGCTTGCCAGGTGCCGAATACAATGAATGCGAAATTTTAGACGAATATTTAACTCCAGTTCAAAAAAAGACTTGGAGTATCGTCACCTTAAAACCGGAAGATGTTTTTCCTATTGCTGAAAAAATGAATGGTATACAGGACGAGCCTTATGGGGGAATTCCGACAATCGCTTATGACAAACTCATTGAAAAGGCTAAGAAGCAGGGTGTAACCGTCCTCCTTGAAGGACAAGGACTTGATGAAATATTGGCTGGCTACAAATATTACGAGTCATATCATGCTCTCGATACTAGCGACAGTGTTGATATTTCAAAAGTCAGTGAACAAACGATGCTCAGTCAGGATATGACGAAACAGGTTTTTCAAGAAATTCTGGCGGTTGAATTTGTTGAAAGAAATAAATACAAAATATTATTTAATGAGCCGTTTGATTCTCATTTACTGAATGCCCAGTACCGAGACTTGATGTATACAAAATTGCCCCGCGTGTTACGTTTTAATGATCACTCGACCATGAAGTACGGCCGAGAGTTACGCTTGCCATACCTAGACCATCGGATTGTCGAATTCTGCTTCTGGCTTGATCCAAAATTCAAACTCAATAAAAATGGTCAGAAGGTTCTTGTTCGTGAGGTTATGAAGGAACATTTACCCAAAGTTCTTCGTGGTAAAAGTAAAAAGGCTTTTGGTGCCGTCCAGACTGAATGGTTCAGAAAGTATTTTAAAAATCAGATTCTAGAAATTCTTGAATCTGAGTCGTTCAAGAGTCGTCCGTACTGGAATCATGAAGTTTTAAATAAAAAAGTTCGGGAATTTTTTGATGGAATTGGTGACAACTCATTTTTTATCTGGCAATGCTTGAATCTCGAGCTATGGTTTAGAAAATATATCGATAATCATCAATCAGATACTATTCATCAAAATTTTGACAGTAAATGGAAAAAGATTATTGGAAACAAGAAGTTTCCTAAATATGAAGAGTTTAGTATTTTTGTTCAACCAGGTAAAAAACCTGTCACACAAAGGCAATTCAATTTGTTTAGTTACTACGAATTTATCCGTAAAGTTATTGAAAATAAGGGATATACAAGTGCAATAGAGATCGGTTGTGGTCGGGGTACAATGGGCCTATATCTGTCTCTTTATCAGAAGCTCAAGGTAATCTGCTGTGATTCTGAGCAAAGTGCAATTGATTTAGCAAAAGGAAATTTTGTTCACTTTAATGCTACGGCTGATTTTCTACTTGCTGATGCAGGAAAATTACCTCTAAAGGACAACTCTTTAGACGTTAGCGTGACTATTGGTCTTCTAGAACATCTCGAAAATTACGACGCCGTTTTGTCCGAGCAGTTCAGAATTTTAAAACCTGGAGGTACTATAATTTATCTTAATATTCCAAAAAAATTTTCTATCCAAAAATTGAATAACGTGTATAGAAAATTTTTCGGTTTTTTGTTTCCCAATTACCCACTAAAACCAGATTATTTTAGGAATACCGATAAGCCAGAACAATACGCTGATCGGGCAAGAGAAGCGGGTTTTACGGATGTTTATACTATTAATATAAATCCATTTCCTATAATTACTCCGCTGAGCCCGTTTTTTGAACGATTTCTAACCTACACATATCGTTTAATAGTTTTTTTACGTAAAATTTTTATGAAATATCCTTTCAAAACAAATTACTCATTATCCCAAGCACATTTTCTTGTAGGTTTTAAAAAATAAATAAGTTATTTAGGTACTTAGATTTGTCCATTCGGAAAATATTTGCAGTCATGGCGTGATAAATAAAATAAGGAACATGGTCGGAAAATACTTTATTGTTGCTTAAAAACACGCTATAGTAATTTTTAAGCTTTATGATTTTCTTAGCATGATTGGACAATTTGAGCAAAAAACAGGCGAGATTTACGGAAACCTTTTCACCGCTTATTCAAAAAAACAATTTGACGATTCAGTCGATCTTTTTTACATGCGTCACAAAAAGTGGGGTATTGATCTAAACTGGTTCAAAGACAAAAACTGCCTTGACGCTGGTTGCGGTGGTGGTCGATTTGTCGTAGCTATTGCTAAGCTTGGTGCAAAGAAGGTAAATGGTATTGATGTGAGTGAAAAAGCTGTTGAATCAGCCAAGCAGAGGTTAAAAGAACGAAACCTATTTAATGCCGAAGTCCAAGTCGCATCTGTTTTAAACATTCCATTTCCTGACAAGACCTTTGATTATGTCGTCTCAAGCGGTGTGATTCACCACACCCCCGACCCACGCCGGGCTTTCAACGAACTTACCAGAGTTTTGAAACCTGACGGTAAGCTTTTTCTGTCTGTTTATGGTAAATACGGGCTTAAGTGGTTCACAAACGACGTATTCCGATACACTATTTGTAAAATTATCCCTTTTCCTGTTATGGAGAAAGTTTTTTCTATGGCTGGTGTACCTGCAAATAAGCGTTATAACATTCTCGACAATCTCTATACACCATACACCAAACGTTTTACAGAAAAAGAAATCCGCCAATGGCTATCTGAGGCTGGATACGAAAATGTTCGTCGAGTTAAGTTCGAGCGCTACGACTATCAAACACTCCCGTCACGCATCATTCATGGCGAAGGTTGGATTCAGGTGTACGCAGACAAAAAGTCATAGCTTGTTTTAATACAATGAAAAAATTTCAAGATTTTCTAGATGAGGGTCAGGCTTTTATCATTGCAGAGATTGGCAAAAATTTTATCCAAAGCAGTGATGAAAGAAGCGTTGATGAATACATTGAAAACGCAAAAGTACTTATTCGACTTGCAAAAGATTCTGGTGCCGATGCGGTTAAATTTCAAACTCACAACGTCGAAGACGAACAAGTTAACCTATCGATCGTATCACCTCATTTTTCTGGGGGTGATCGTTATAGTTGGGTGAAAAGAAATACAGAAGCTACACCTATTAATTTTTGGCAGGAAATAAAGAAATATAGTGACAAAATCGATATTATTTTTTTCTCTACTCCGATGAGTCGAGGGGCAGCAAAAATTTTAAACGACATCGGTATGCCGCTTTGGAAAATTGGTTCGGGTGATATTTTAGATTTTGTTACACTTGATTACCTATGCTCGACCGGAAAACCGATTATTATTTCTTCTGGGATGAGTACTCTTGAAGAGATAGATCTAATGATAGATTTTCTTAAAAAGAGAAATGTATCGATCGTACTCATGCATTGTGTTTCCAAATACCCGTGCCCAATAGAAGAACTGAACCTGAACACTATCAAATTTTTTGAGAAGAGATACGCCGTGCCGGTAGGCTTTTCAGATCATTCATTAGGATATGAAAGTGCTGTTGCGGCTGCAGGTATCGGTGCTGTGGTCATCGAAAAGCATTTCTCCATTTCCAGAGACATTTTCGGTTCAGACCATAAGGTTTCTATGCTGCCTGACGAATTTGCCACAATGGTTTCCAATATACGAAATAAAAGCAAGATTGAAACAAATAATCTTGGGAGTGAAACTAAATTTTTGCAGGACGGTGAAGATAAATTTCGACCTATATTTCGTAAGTCTTTGGTCTATGGACAAGATATAGAAAGTGGGGCAGTATTAGTGCCTGAAATGGTGTATGCCATGAGACCCCAGGTATATATTGACGGTCTTCATTCCGAAAAATACGAAAAGGTTTTAGGGAAGAAAATTATGCGATCAGTTAAAAAATACGAACCGATTAGATTAGAGGATCTTGAATAACTACGACATTCTAAATATGCCCAAGAGTATTAATAAAAGAAAAATATGTTTTGTTATTACGTCTGGTATTCATTACAGCCGAAGTAAACTAATACTTCAAGAGTTAAAAAATAGGGAAGATGTTGAGCTTCAAATTGTCCTAGGTGCTTCCGCCATCTTGCCGACCTATAGCGACACTCTAGAACACATACAAAAAGATGGATTTACTTGCAATGCAAAAATTACTATGGTCATCGAAGGTGGTACTTCTGTGGCAATGGCAAAAACGACCGGCCTTGGGATCATAGATTTCGCATCAGTTTTTGAGAATCTGACGCCAGATATAGTCGTGATTCGTGGTGATCGATATGAAACGATCGCACCCGCTATTTCAGCTGCTTACTTAAATATTGTTATTGCGCATATTGAAGGTGGCGATGTTACAGGAAATATTGATGAAAGTGTTCGACATGCCATTACTAAACTTTCACACATTCATTTCACTACTAATAAACTCTCACAAAAGCGGGTCCTGATGATGGGCGAGCATCCAAAATATGTATTCGATGTTGGTGGTCCCGATCTTGAATTTGTCGCCAAAAATCTTTATAGAATTTCAAACAAGCATATTAATTATTTAGGTGTAGGTGACATCGTCGACATTAATAAACCTTTTATTGTTGTAATGCAACATGCCGTTACGTCTGAAAGAGGGGAGAATCGTAAACATATAGAAGAGACGTTGCATGCGATTCATGATTTAAAAATTCCTACGATATGGTTTTGGCCAAATGTTGACGCCGGTACAGATGAGATTTCGAAGGGTATCCGTATATTTCGTGAAAATGTTAAGCCGAATCACATGCGATTTCTGAAATATTTACCGCCAGAAGAATTTATCGGATTGCTTAAAAAGAGTGCTTGCCTTGTCGGAAATTCTTCTTCGGGTATAAAAGAATGTTCATACTTGGGTACACCTGTCGTAAATATTGGGTCCAGACAAAATCATCGAATGCGTGCAGATAATGTTATTGATGTTGGATATGACAGAAAGCAAATTACCGAAACAATAAAGAAACAAATTAAACACGGTACATATCCACCAAGTCATATTTACTACAAATTAGATACAAGTAAAAAAATCAGCGAGATACTTGCAACAATTGATCTTTACACTCAAAAATTTTTCCACGATGATTATTTGCCAAATATTTTATTGCCACAAAATAGTAATATTGAACCCCCGATTCCTACAAAAGATATTAAAAAAATAAAGGTAGGCAAAGTAAAAAAGCATGTATAAAGAAAAAAAAATTTTAGGTGTTATTACTGCTCGCGGTGGTTCAAAGGGTATACCTGGCAAAAATATCAAAAGTCTCTGTGGTAAGCCGCTTATTGTCTATACACTTGAAGCTGCTCAGGGGAGTAAATACTTAACTCAAACGATTATTTCTACCGATAATCAAGATATTGCGGATGTCGCGAAAAAATATGGTGGCAATGTGCCTTTTTTGCGGCCAGAGGAACTTGCCACAGATGGTAGCTCCTCAATGTCCGTTATCCAGCATTTACTTCAAAAACTTAAAGAATCGAGGGAAACATATGATTTCTTGATGATCCTTCAGCCAACATCGCCACTCCGCACGTCTAAAGATATTGATGAGTGTATAAAATTAATTGTAGATACCAATGCTGATTCAGTGATGAGTATGGTCCAAATAACTGATTTTTCAGCAAAAAAAAATAAGAAAATAAAGGAAGGCGTCATTTTACCTTTTTTCGAGGCGGAGGGTCCACAGTCAGGCCGGCGACAGGACGAGAATCCTGCATATATAAGAAACTGTGCAATTTATCTTACGAAAACTCAACTCATTGAGAACGGTGATTTGTTTGGAAAAATTTCTCGTGCTTACGTTATGCCCCAAGAACGTTCCATCGACATTAATAATCCAGTGGACTTTGAACTTGCTGAGTTTTGGGTAAACAAGTTTATAAGTAAATAGTACTTTTATTTGTAGTCTAACTGTGCATAATTATACGTGTGTCGTATTCTATTTTAAATACAATTGGCGAAAATTTTGCTTTGGAAGCTAAGGTGATTTTGGAGCAACTTGGTCATGTTGATTATAAAATTCCAACTCAAGATGAACTCAAAAAAATTATTGAGTCGTATGACGTGGTTTTGATCGGACTCGGTCTGACCTTTAGTAGAGACGTTCTTGAAAAGGCTAAAAAATTAAAAATAATTGCAACTGCGACAACGGGTCTTGACCATATTGATTTGGATTTCTCCAAGGAGCGGAATATAGAAGTTTTGAGCCTTAAAGGTGAAACTGATTTTTTAAGTTTACTTTCCGGCACAGCCGAACTTGGTTGGGGACTTATAATTGATCTTTTACGAAAGACACCTTGGGCATTTGATTCTGTTAAACAAGGAGAATGGCAACGAGAAAGGTTTGTTGGCAGTAATCTTTTCGGAAAAACCTTAGGGGTGGTTGGGTTGGGACGGCTAGGAAAGTGGATGGCTCGATATGGCAAGGCTTTTGGTATGACTGTAATTTTTACCGATCCAGTGGTTGTTGATTCAGAATTAGCTAAAAAAGTTTCATTTGAAGAACTTTTAGAAAAAAGTGATGTTGTTTCGATTAACGTTGACCTTTCGCCAAATACTGAAAACTTGTTTGCAAAAAGAGAATTTAATAAAATGAAGTCAACAGCTGTTCTTATAAATACAGCAAGAGGAAAGGTTGTTAATGAATCAGATCTACTTGAGGCGCTTTATTCCAAAATTATTGCTGGTTATGCGACAGACGTGTTAGCAGATGAGGTCAATTTTATTGATAGCGGAATTTTACAAAACCACCCACTCGTTGAATACTCTAAAACTCAAACAAATTTGTTGATAGCTCCCCATATCGGTGGTATGACTGTTGATTCACGGATCAAAACAGATGTTTTTATTGCACACAAGATAGTAAATTTTTTGCAAAATAGACTGTAGATTTATCTTGTAATATAAGGTACATTAAATTTATTATTAAAACAATATACCTATGAGACAAACCATTTTTGTTGGATTGATTGCCGT
>Ga0163144_10004608_pt1 | contig 30966 bp, 36 predicted proteins | sample OliLak19BULKMAT1_FD_123175 | JGI IMG/M metagenome (GOLD analysis project Ga0163144, IMG submission 123175) | Freshwater microbial mat bacterial communities from Lake Vanda, McMurdo Dry Valleys, Antarctica - Oligotrophic Lake LV.19.BULKMAT1 | ecosystem: Environmental > Aquatic > Freshwater >... | reverse complement strand
TCCGACGATTAAAATATAGTTGCGTAATAAAGTGCTGAACGAATAAACCAAAGCGCGCGGCGGAGTACCGCAGGTCTTCGAGTTTCCCTGGGTTAGGCAGCACTTGTAAATGTAAGGCCCTAGTCAGCATCTTATCTCCGTTCGCCGTCGTGACTCTCTTAAACACATCTCACTCTGTTACGCAAATGTTCCGACTGTGGTTCGGCTTACCTGTAGTCATCACACAAGCCTTAATTGCACGCGCTGCAATTAAATGAGCTTATTAAAATAAGAGTGAAAAGGGATTCTGTAATGAGCCACGTTTATTTTCTGAGTATTCGTAGTCATACACCTCATTCTTTACTTCGGAGATTTCTTTAAAAGACTTAGAGAGGATCACTATACACAACGCAAGATGAACGCCGTGATCGGGCAGCTCAAGACAGATGAACCCCTACCAGGCTGCGATCTTTCACTTGAAACAAAAAAACTTGCGCCCTTCTCAAGCTCCTTCACAATAAAGCGATGGAACATAGCCCGACCTTGATTCTTGTCCTGGGCGTGATCGCTCTTTTTGCTGTCGTTCATTACTACGAAAGCTTTTGGGATTAACCCCCATGGGAAAGCCTAAACCCCCACCCACTTTCGAAGACGTTTTGCACGAAGTTCTAGGGAGAATTGAGAACTTTTCCACTGATGAGCTTCAAGTTCTCCTTGATCTCTTCAATCGATTGGAGAAAAGTGGGTCGCAAGAGCTTGAAATCAAAACGGTCAAACGACCACGAGGCGCTCCTAAAGATGAAGTGCTCCATTAACTTTCTCAAGCTCGATGAAAGTGAATTGACATGGCTTACTCAGCAAAAGAAAAGAAAGCTCCTACAAAAAAACCCGTTGCTAAATCGACCAAAAAGAAATCAACCAAAAAGAAATAATAACGTAACGAGAGCGAGTTATTCGTATACTCCTAGAGATTGAGAAGACTCGCTCTTTTTTAATCCAATTCATCGAACGTTAGGAAAATATCAACGTTCCGATGAGTTTATATGACCCTGAGTTTCAAAAAGGATCGCACCCGCCAGCCTGAGCACCCACCCAAAGACATGAACTCACTGTCGCTGTGTAATATTGGATCAAAGTTCGCTCCGTAATCATGCACGATCTAATGAATGGATTGGAGTAACGCTCAAATGTCAGATAAAAAAATAGTTCCCCTTCGCCCTCAAGACCTCAGTCCCTACGTCATGGTCTCAAATGCTCTCGAAGAGTTAAAAGACATGAAATACGCCGTCCTAGTGGCTATCGATGCCAAGGGACAAGTGACCACATGGGATTCACACATGCCGGTGGAAATATGGAGCACTATTTCTATGCATATCCAGTCGATTTGCCTGAACCTCATTCATGAAAATATGATGAGGCAACCGTGAACGGCTTCGGACCCAGTCTTAACGAAAAAGGATTTTCATGAAGGTTCATTGCAAATTTGACCAAATGGTCCAGGTTTCCGAACTCAAAGCTCATCCAAAGAATCGAAACACCCATCCCCCCGATCAAATCGAGCGCTTAGCTCAGATTTTGAAGTATCAAGGCTGGCGCTGCCCAATTAAAGTCTCTAAACGTTCGGGCTACATCACCTCTGGTCATGGGCGACTCATGGCGGCTCATCAAAATGGATGGAACGGCGTTCCCGTTAACTATCAAGACTACGAAACAGATGAGCAAGAGTACGCGGATCTCATCGCTGATAACTCAGTCGCTTCCTGGGCGGAACTCGATCTCAAGGCCATCAACATGGATCTTGCGGACTTAGGTCCTGACTTCAATATCGATCTTCTAGGGATCAAAGACTTTACGCTCGATCTCTTCGAGAAGCTCGATCCTCAATGCGATGAAGATGAGATACCAGAAAAGGTAGAGCCTCGTACAAAGCTCGGGGATATTTACCAGCTCGGCAGACATCGGCTCATGTGTGGGGATTCAACTCAGTTATCTGATATACAAAAATTAATGAACTCTGAATTGGCGGATCTTTGGCTCACCGATCCACCCTATGGAGTAAACTACGAATCTGAGAACTCCAATATTAAACTTAAAAAAATACAGAATGACTCATTACCTATAGAGGAAATGAGTCTATTTTGGAGAGACGTAGCTACATCTGCTTTGATGGCGGTTAAGGATAAATCTTCTTATTATTGGTTTGCCTGTCAAGGCGGAGATCAAATGATGATGATGATGATGATGATGCTGGGTGAGGCGGGATGGCTGGTGAGACACGAACTTATTTGGGTTAAGTCCAGATTCGTTTTCGGACGATCTGATTACCATTATCGTCACGAACCCATTCTTTATGGATGGAAGAAGAAAGGGACACATGAGTGGTACGCTGACCGGAAACAGGATTCTGTTTTAGAGTTTGATAAACCAAACAGCTCAGATCTTCACACAACAACAAAACCGGTAGAGCTTTTAGTGTATTTAATTGGAAACTCCACCGCCATGGGCGGATTAGTATTAGATACATTTGGCGGCTCTGGCTCAACGCTGATCGCCTGTGAAAAATCGAATAGAAAAGCATTTCTAATGGAAATTGAACCCCATTTTTGTGATGTGATCGTAACACGTTGGGAACTTTACACCGGGAAGAAAGCCGAACTCTTAACCTTAGTTGACCCAATCCCTGAGTCCGATACACTAGGATTAAGTCTTTAATCCCCAAAGGTAGGCCAACGGAATGGCGAGACCCCGGATCGCAATTGACCCCGCTCAAGTTGAAAAGCTCGCCCAACTTCACTGCACCAACGAGGAAATGGCGTTTTTCTTTGGATGCTCCGCCGACACCTTAGAGCGTCGTTTTGCGGGCATAATCGCCAAAGGAAGATCAAAAGGGAAAATGGCGCTGCGGGATTACCAGTGGCAAGCTGCAAAAAAAGGCAACGTCACGATGCAGATCTGGCTGGGTAAACAACTCTTAGGCCAGAAAGATAAGTTAGACGAACCTCTCCTAGAGGATTTCAGAGATAACTCGATTCAATTGAAATACCTTATAGAATGACGGGTTTCGCAACATCCACCCCAACATTGACTGAGTTTGACCCGCGCAAGATCCCGTATCAGTATCAGGTCATTCGTGATGTCCGCAAAAACTTTGATTACTCCCTAGGCGTTCATCAGATCTTGCTCTCGGGCGCAGTAGGATCTGCTAAAACCATCTTGATGGCTCATCTTGCGGTCACGCATTGCCTACTGAATCCAGGTGCTCATTTCGGCATTGGGCGAGCCACTATGCCTTCTCTAAAAGACACACTGCTTCGGGTGATCTTGAATCACATCGGCGGCTCGGTGGGCTACGCTCATAACAAGGTTAAGGGATCGGTCACGTTTCCGAATGGCTCCCAGATCTTAAGTTTCAGCTGGGCAGACGGCCATTTCAAGAAGGTCCGGTCTTATGAGTTCTCAGGCTTCGCCATTGAGGAGCTGACTGAGAACGAAGAGAAGGAGTTCTACACTGAGATCTTCATGCGCATTGGGAGACTGAAACACGTTCAAGAAAAATTCTTAGTCTCAGCCACAAACCCCGATGACCCCGGATCTCACTGGGCCTATAAAGATCTCATCCTCTCGAAAGATCCTCAAATCCACACCTACTACTCAAAAACAAGAGACAACCCTTTCTTACCTAAAAGTTATGTAGAAGATCTGGAGAGGAACCTAGATCCGAAGATGGCGCTGCGGATGCTCGAAGGTCAGTGGGTGTCGATCACAGGAAATAATCTCTATTATGCTTACGACTCGTCTATTCATTTTGTCCAACGTTCTTATGTCGTGGACCCCCGGTTCCCTATCCACTTCAGTTTCGATTTCAATATTGGAGTCGGTAAACCGATGTCCGTTTGTTTTTACCAACTCATTGGGGATACTTACCACTTCTTTGAGGAGGTTGTAGTTGAAGGCACGAGAACGGAAGCCGTCCTAGATGAAGGCGCAGGACGTGGGCTCTTTGATTACGAGACGACTTACCGAGTCCATGGAGACGCCTCCGGAAAGAACCGAGATACCCGCTCCGTTCGGTCAGACTATGATATCATCCGACAATTCTTATCGAACTATAAAACCCGGCAAGGCCGCCATCTCAACTTTGTGATGGAGGTGCTTCCATCGAACCCACCCCTACGAACCCGCCACAACCTCATGAACGCCATGATGAAAAACGCTAAGGGCGAGGTCAGGCTTCAGGTTTACTCTCCTTGTAAGGTCTTAGATGAGGGCTTCCGCTTGACCAAACTCAAGGCGGGTGGACAATATATCGAAGACGATTCAAAATACTATCAACACATCACGACCGCTGCTGGCTATGGAGTCTGCTGGGATCAGCTGATCCGTGAACGGAAACCCCAAGGAACGGTGGACTTCTAATGGCACTCAAGGACGATCTTCCAAGCCTGGTCGAGCATTATAAAAACAACAACCCCACACTAGAACACAATCATGCGCTCTTTCAGATCTATGAAGGTGACCTCCTCACCTATGTGTTGGCCGACTTAAGGGCTCAGCTCTCTGAAAAGAGCTACGATCAAGTCAAGCATCGCGTGGCTCCGATCAACATCTTAAAACGAATTATTTCAAAGTTGAGTAATCTCTATTCAAAACCTCCGAAGCGTGTCCTCTTAGGCGGCAACGATCGCGATCAAGAATTGCTTGAGTTTTATCAAGACTCGTTTGAGATCAATAGCTCGATGGGGATAAGTAACGAGTTCTTTAATTTATTTAAAAACTGCGCGCTTGAACCCTTCTTGCAAAACGGAGTTCCAAAACTTCGAGTAGTCCCGTCCGATCGATTTTTAGTGTACTCAGACGACCCCGTGAATCCTCTCTCGGTTACCCATTTTATAAAGATCATGGGCAGGAAAAAAAGAGCGGACAAAACAGTAGACGTTCTTTACGTCTACACGGATGAGGAGTTTTTGATCATCGATAGTGAAGGCGAGATCTTCACTGATCTTATGGTTTCTATGGAGTTAGACGGCCTCAATTCGTATGGAAAAATTCCCTTCGTTTACGTTAACCGCAGTAAGCATGATCTAATTCCCACGATCGATACTGACACCATCACGATGACAAAACTCATCCCAGTTTTACTCTCCGATATTAACTTTGCAGTCATGTTTCAGAGCTTCTCTATTATTTATGGAATTGATCTCGATGAAGAGAATCTTAAGTTTGCTCCTAACGCGTTTTGGAGATTCAAAAGTGATCCTTCAAGGCCAGACTCGACTCCTTCGATCGGTGTGATTAAGCCCGAGGTGGATACAGATAAAGTGCTGAATCTTCTTCAAGCTCAAATCTCACTCTGGCTTCACTCTCGCAACATTCGTCCCGGAGCAATTGGGCAGCTCACGGCAGACAGCGCAGCAAGTGGTGTGGCTAAGATCATCGATGAAATGGATACAAGCGAAGATCGTCAAAAGCAAATCGCGTACTTTGTCGAAGCCGAATGCAGACTTTGGGACTTAGTCTTCAACTCCCTCCATCCCGTGTGGTTCAGAGATCTTGAATTTGAAATGAAAATGAAACCTACGATTGGACTTAAGGTAGTAACTAAATTCCCTGAACAGCGTCCGATGGTGGATGAATCCAAGATGCTCGATGATCAAATTAAGAAGATAGAAAAGGGCCTTGAATCCCCTCGTGGGGCACTCAAAGCTTTGAATCCAGATTGGACTGATTCTGAACTGGATGCAAAACTAGTTGAGATCTCCCAGTTTAATTTGATTGAGATGGACTCCCTCACCTCAGAGGCAACCCCATTTCAATGAGTGCTAAATGGCAACGAGTCACTCTAGAGATCTCGAAGGAATATGGTCCGACCGAGCGGCAAGCCATTGCTTTCGACGTGATTGATTACATTCGAAAGCGTACCTTACGGGACAACGTTGATAAAAATAACAGCGCGTTCCCGAAGTATTCGAAAGAGTACATGAAGAGCCTCGATTTTAGGATCGCCGGGAAGTCCAAGGGCACCGTAAATCTCAAGCTCTCAGGCGATATGCTAGCGGATCTCGAATTACTCACCCACAAGTCAGGCGAGATTCGAATCGGCTATCAGAATGGAACTGAGAATAACGCTAAGGCTGACGGAAACATTCGAGGCACCTATGGCTCAAGCAGACCCAACTCCTCTAAGTCGCGCGACTTCTTAGGCATAACCTCGAACGACCTGGAGAAGATTTTAGCTAAGTACCCAGTGGGGGAACTCAAGGAAGCGACCCAGCGAGTGGGCGCAAGAGATCTCGTCAGGGCGGCGTTTGGAACCAACGAGGAGGATGACTCCTAATGGGCTCAGTGAAAGACTTTGAACAGAAAATAAAGGCTCTCATGTTTGAATTGGGATCTACAGCACGCATGAGAACGTATGCGGACGAAGCTGCCAAGCTTGTGAAGCTCAGGACTCGTTTAGGTTATGGGGTAGCTCAACCCGAAGCCGAACGAACCCCACTAAAGAAGCTCAGCCCGTGGTATAAAAAAATCCGTCAACGTCTTGCCTCTCGAGGGGAGCTTTCCAGTCAAACATCGGTGGGAAAATCTAATCTGACCCAAACAGGACAGATGCTCGATTCGATCAAAACAACCTACTCTACTCAAGGATTAGCCATTTATAGACCCACAGGGATTAGAAAAGATGGGCTGAAAAACGTAGAAGTAGCTGGATCTGTTTCAAGAAATGGGCGACCTTTTTTAGAACTATCAAAGATAGAAGTAAAACGAGTTTCCGTTCTCATTGAAGAGGAATTACGGAAGCTCATCAAGCGACTCTTGACGTAAGTGGATAAGGAGATTCATAATAATGTCAATTCCAACGAATGCCTCCGGCGGGGGCACTCTAAGTTCCAGTGGGACAATAGAGAATCAAACTCAAAGCAATGCAGTAGCTGGCGAAACTCCCTCGACCGTATCCTATGAGAGTCATGAAAAACTCTTGAAGGAAAAGAAGAGAAGAGATGAACAAATCGCGGAAAAAGATCGAATCATTGAAGCTTTCAAAAAGAAAGACTCCGAAACCTCTGAGGCGAAAGCTAAAGAGCAAGGCGACCTTCAAAAAATCATCGAGATCCGCGATAAAGAAAAAGCTGAGATTGAGCAGAAATATAACGAGCTTAACTCTCAGATCGTCAGTAGCGTAAAACTTCGAGCTTTTTTGGATCAAGTCAGTGGCACGGTAGACGAGCAGTATTGGTCACTCATTGATCTTCAAGCGATTCCTCTGGACCCGTCTAACGGAATGCCAGACCTACTTGCTGTTCAAAGAGCTGCCAAAGAGTTTGAGCAAAAATATTCTCTCGTGGTGCAAACCAAGGGCGGATCAAAGATGCCAAACGGTGCTGCGAAACCTCCTGGGCAAGGCCTCCTGTACGAAGACTGGCTAAGACTTCCATTGAAGGAAAAAAGAGCCCGTCAACATGAGGTCAAAAAGTAAGATAGAAAGTTTTTAACCACCTCAAGGAGGAAGAGGTCAAATGAGCGCAACACTATTGGCAGATGTATCGGAACAGGTTCAAAAATTTTGGTCCCCTATTTTCATGGATGAACTCCGTGAATCTCTTTTATTGGGTTCTTTGGTCAATAAGGAATACCAAGGCGAAATCAAAGCATTAAACGATACGGTTTACGTATCCCAGATTAACGCAGCTGAAGGCGAGCTTCGCACTGCAGGCGTCGATGCGGACAGCTTCACTTCTGAGAAGCTCACCACATCCCGCATCGGTGTCTCTGCTAATAAGCGTGCGGTGGCTTCATTTCAGATGGAGCAATTGGTGGATCTCCAATCTCAGATTGGTGCCCAACAATCTAAGATCCGTGAAGCTTTGCTTTTCGGAGCTATGAAACAAATCAACACGTATCTCTACAGCAAAGTGGCTCCATCGTCTGCAGCTCCAGATCATATTTTGTCCGGCTCAGCTACCATGGATGCCTCTAAAATTCTTGAGATCCGCATGGCGGCTTCTAAGGCAAAATGGCTCAAAGACAGCTGGTATCTATTGATGGACCCTAGTTACTACAACGACGTTTTGAATGCGACGACACTAACCTCAGGTGACTACGTCGATGACAAAGCAGTCGTAGGTGGACAAGTCGTGACCCGACGTTTTGGCTTCAATATGATTGAAGACAACTCAGATGGTATTTTAACACTCAGTCCTGCCTCTGCAGGCGCTGAATGTGGCTTGGCTTTTCATCCTGATTTCTTGCACTTAGTGATGCAAACTCAACCGACCTTCAAAGTCTCCGATCTTCATTCAAACAACAAGTTTGGATATTTGATCTCTGTAGACTTGATCTTTGGCGCTGAGCTTGGAATCGCAGGCTCTAAGAAACACATCCAAATCTACAACACTTAATTGAACCGAGAGGGATTGTGATGTTTGAAAATCTGAATGGTTATCAAAAGCTGATTTGTTTGGAAGAACGGTCAGCTCGTGAACTCCAGGAAAAGATTCGAAGCATCACAGTCCCCGTTCACATTGTTGCAATCTATGGAATGGGCAATAAGCATTATGCCTGGATTCAGACGACTGCAAAGATCAAAAGAAAGGTAAAAGACGATGGGACAAGTACAAGCTTACAGGACTGAGCGTTTATTTTCCGGTTCCAAAGAGATGATCGCAATTGAATACGATTTTGCTAAAGATGCGGGCGCAGTAGGATCTTTGGATCTCATGATTGCCAAGGACGCCATGGTCATCCATAGCGCTCACGTAAAAGTGAAAGCTGCCTGTACATCAGGCGGATCTGCTACAGTATCTATCGGTAAATCTGGCGATGTAGCGGGCATTGTAGCTGCAACCGCCGTAGCCTCACTCACAACTGGAGCTGCAATCGATAGCGCATCTTTCGGCTCTGCTTATAAACTAGCGGCTGACGATGTGGTTCAAATCGCGATTGCAACTGCTGCTTTGACTGCAGGTAAGGTCATCGTTATTCTAGAGGTTAGTAAGTTCTAATAACCGATATAAGTTAAAGGGCTCGGTTCAAATCACAATTCGAACCGGGCTCTTTTTTTAGCCTGAAAGTGACCCAACTGATGGTGGTTTTGGAACGAAACATTAGTGATCTAGAGCGTGCGAAGTTTATCGACGATCCAGACTTAGGCGAGACGGTTAAAACCCTCTCAAAGATCGCTAATGCCGATGCACTTTACTCAGTTAAGCCATTAGTTCGAGTAATAAACGTTCCTTTTGCAGACACGGAAGTCGCGCAAGTGCTTTCAAATAAAACCAAACGCTTTTTAATCCGAGTAAGAGACTACACATCAGCCTTGAAAATTGCGTTTGTTGTGAATGAAAGCAGTACTAATTTTATCGGAATTCCACGGGGCTGTTCATTCTCCGAAGAAGCAATATCATTTACTGGCACACTCTATTTTCAAACGAACAAAGCATCTCAAATAGTTGAGATTTTAGAATGGTCCACACCTTAAGGAAGAGGGAGTACTTTTATGCTCAGTAAAGATCGATTAATTTTTGATCCAACCGATATGCCCCAAAGTGATCAAGTCGGTGCATTTCTAATCGGTGCAGCTGGTGAAGTTGCCACGATGACCACAATCGCAGGAAAAGTCACACTTGATGTGAACGTCGTTGGTGATGCCGATGACGGAATCTTTAGTGAAGATAGCGCGGCGGCAAGCGGTGACAAAGGTCAAAGCATTTTGGCTGTTCGCCAGGACGCCTTGATCTCGAGCGTGAGTGCGGATGGTGACTACGGTCATTTGAAGTTTAATGCTCGTGGTGGCCTTTGGTCTGTACCAGTGGGAAGCGTGGCCGATGATGAGGCTGATACTGAGAACCCTGTTAAGGTGGGATCTCGGGCCGTGCTAGGAGCTTTATCTGCGGTGTCTAGTACAAATGACCGTGCGGATTTGATCTCGGATCTGTACCGTAGAGTATTCGTCAACACGGGTCCGAACGTCGCTCTTTCCTCACCTGCTGTTGTCACGGTAGGCGTATTGGAAGTCGCACTTCCTGTAGCTGCTTTAGCAGGCCGTAGAAAGCTCATCGTTCAAAATACATCCAACAACGATATCTTCGTAGGTTCTACCGGAGTTTCGACTACCAATGGTATTCGAGTTGGTAAAGGTGATTACTGGGAAGTTGAAAGCGGACCCAATCACAATTGGTTCGCGATCGCTGCCGGAGCTGGAAACGCAGTTCGTGTAGTAGAGTTGGCTTAATTTCTCTTCGCGGAAATAAAGGGGGGACATTTGGAATTTACAGCCGAAGATTTAAAACAGATTCAAAACTTAGGTGCCATCTTAAAACGTGCCACGTTTAAAGATCTTACCGGCGGTGAAGTTTTGTCGGTTGCCTTATCGGTTCAGTGGATCTCTGAGTTAAAACTCAAGATCGAAGAATCTTTAACGCCCAAGTCTTCGAGTGTAACTCCAGATGTCCCTGCCTCAATCACTAAGAAGCGAGAGAAGCGATGAGTTTAAACCAGAGTAACTTAACCGATACTGACGACACCACTTTTTTTAAAATTTTAGGTGGAACCGATGCCGCTCGGATTGAAAATACGGGTGGAAGGCTTAATGTAAACACAGTTCATTCTGATAGTTCCATCTCAGCGCCCATGGTAAACCGAGTTGACGCAAGCTCTACCGTCACTACTACGGGAAACACGGGCACGCTTGAGACAAAAGGAATGGCCTGTGGTGACTTCTTATTTAGCGTGAGTACAATCAGCGGGACTTCACCCAATATTCAGTTTGAAATCGAGACGTCAAATGACGGTACAAACTGGGATGGAATACATTCAACAGGTAGAATCACTACGACGGGCACCACTATCCTTACAGCTGTAAGGATTTCTGAATGGTACTACCGGATTAAATACTTTATTAATGGCACCACTCCTTCAATATCTTTCACAGTGACCACGACTTTAAAAGCCTATCTACCTAATAGGTCCTTAACTTTCATTCGTTACTCAGATGTGAATTTAATGACAGGCTCGAACACGAGTTCAATTTTTAAGGCATCAGGTTTATCGACAATCTCACTTATTATGAGCTCCGTCACGGTGGGCGGGGGTAGTGCCAGTGTCAAGATTCAATCTTCGAGCGATCGGGCTTTATGGGTGGATGTAACTAGTAATATTGTGGTTACTATTAATTCTACAATCTTACAGAGTTTGACACATCAGGTGTTTCCTTACTTTAGAGTTTATGTTCAGGGCGCCTCTACTACGAGTCGTTTTTTAGATCTTTATTGGGGAGGTATCAGTGAATGAGTCACACGATGATTTATAAAGACGGAGTCCATGAAAACTCAATTACGTTTTTTTTAGTTAAGGCTTCCGCTGATACAATTAACGGAGTCGCTACAATATTAATTAAAATCCCAGCGGATGGTCGCTATATTCGATCTGGTTCGGCTTGGTTTACTGCCTCAAAACATAAAAATGATAGCGTTTCAATGTCTTTAGTCGATCAAGATAACATTCTAGGTTATGGTTCAGGCTTTGTTCTATCTAGTTTTGATGATTTGGATGTGAATATAGAAAATCAAGGTTCAATCATCTCTATTCACTCGGGCGAGTTAACAGCCTTGTTGCCTGTAAATCCAATGTATATTCAGGGTGGATTTTATATTCGAGCAATAGGAACTAAGGGCGATCTATCAGTAGATACTTTATGTGCGAACATGACCTGGGGTGCCCTACTTTAAGTGTCTGATGCCTATGCTCACTAATTGGGTTAAATAAGGAGAATAGAAACGTGCTCACCAATAATCGAATCCTCTGGAGAGATAACACGACGTTTCGAGATCTCTCGATCCATTTGAATGACCTTTTTGCAGGGACTGAAGTGATTCCTTTTAATTCTTTAGAAGACGCTTTGTACATTGGATCAGATTTACCCTTTAACCATAGACACATTGAGATGACGGTCACTAATGCTCAGATCGCAAACTGGAGCGTTTCTAGTTGGAATGGTTCATTATTTATACCGTGTGTGGATGTGATTGATCTCACGAAGACCTTAGGCACCACGACGTTAGGGCAATCCGGAATTTTGGCTTGGACTCCTGATCGTCAAAAGAGTTGGTTTGGGGAAGATACGACTGAGAACATGAAAGGGGAACTCTCGACCCTTAAGATCTACAATCTCTACTGGGTGAAGTTGACCCTTTCAGCTAATCTCAGCGTCACCACCGAAATCAAGTATGTGGGTCACAAGTTCTCAAACGATGCGGATCTCGAAGCCCAGTATCCAGATTTTGCAGACTCGAACTTTAAAATGGCTTTTAAGTCGGGTAAAACCAACTGGATTGATCAAACAATTCTCGCTTCAGAGATGATTATTCAAGATCTACGTAAGTCACGCGTGATCATGAGTTCCAGCCAGATCTTAGATTGGCGAGAGTTTGCAATGGCGTCCGTCCATAAGACAGCCGAGATCGTGTTTCGAGCTATGGGTGACGATTACAAAGATCAATTGAAGACGGCTCAAGCGGCCTATAAAGCGGCTTTAGAATCGGCCTCTAATCTCGATGGGAATTTAAATGCAACGATTGACCCGAAAGAGCGGGCTAATAGCGTGGGGTACTTCTCTCGATGAGCACTACACCCACTTTGATTTGTGACGCTCTGATTACTCGGTTGGCCGCCGCCTTACCCTCCCATACGCGGCTGCCCAACGCTTATAAGCCCGAAGAGAACTCCTCTTTGTATCTTAAGCAAGCTTATGGGGTTGCCATTGGTTCAGGCATCGACACAAGAAGAAGCCTTTCTTGTCAAATGAGTACCTCTAGGTCCTTTGTAATTAAGATCGCTCGCAAGTATTACGCGCGTGAGAACGATGGTGCTTCTAAGTTTGTCACAGAAAAAGCGTTACTCGAAGACCTGAAACTCGTTCGAACGAGTTTGGAGAAGACCAATCCAATTGAAGCAACAATCAAGTCCGATTACGCCGGTGACGGGGGCATTGAGTACGTGCAAACTGAGGATGACAGTTTCATGATGATTCAAGCGGTATTTGCGGTGGAGTACTTTGAGGCTTAACCTCACTGTACATAGATCAATTTTAGGTGTGGGCTTTGGATGAGTTCACACGAAGGATGGAAGGCTTAGCCGTCTAAGACCTGAGATATCTTAGACGGGCTAATAAAAACTCAAGGTCATAGGAGGACCAAGCTCATGGCTGAGCAAACTAATAAGTCTGTAATGGCAATCGTCCGTGAAGTCACGGAAGGGACCCCAGTCGAACCCTCGGCTACAACCCAGTTCATCGCGCTTCAAGAGGGTTTTTCTACGAACCCGGCACGTGAGCTTTTAGACAACGGTTCACTCACGGGATCGATCGGCGTATCAAAACCGATTCAAGGGAAAGAAAGCCCTACCGCTGAAGTGAGTCACTATATCAAACATAGCGGTGTTGAGGGTCAAGAGCCTCAATTTGGCCTCATGGTCGAAGCGGCTTTTGGTGCGAAATCAGTCAGTGCCACTCAATACGATACCGTGGCCTCCTCGACCGTCTCTGTTGTAAAGGTAGATACGGGTGAGGGCGCAACCTTTGAACGCGGGGATGGCCTTCTGATTAAAGACGGAACGAACGGATTTCAAATTCGTCCCGTGCTTTCGATCTCAAGCGATAACCTGAATTTAGGTTTCCAACTCGGTGCGGGTACGGCTCCTGCTTCGGGTGTGAACTTAGGGAAATCTGTTCTCTATAAACCGGGCGAGTCTCATCCAACGATGACTGTTTGGGATTACAGAGCTAACGGTGGGGCGGTCGTTACGATTGCTGGTTCTCGTGTCACTGAAATGAGCATTGAAGCCTCGGCTGGCGAGTTGATTAATGGGTCCTTCTCGATGGCGGGGGTGAGTTCATATTTCAACTTTATCAAGCTTGCTGCGACGGATACGAAACTTGATTTCTTAGACAACGCAACAACTCGTGTAGCTACAATTGCTACTGGATTCTATAAAGATCCACATGAATTAGCCGATGCAGTCGCTTCAGCGATGAACAACCTCGGCTCTGCGAACACGTTCACTTGCGTGTATGACGATAAAACCGGAAAGTTTACAATCACTTCAACAGGCGCAACTCTTTCGTTGCTCTGGAACACGGGCGTAAATGCGGTAAACACGATCGGCGATAAGCTTGGATTTTCGGTAGCAGCTAACAGCACGGGTACTCTGACTTATACGTCAGCTACCGCAGTGACGTTAACTGCTCCTTACACTCCGAGTTTTGACTCTTCAGATCCTAACGTAGCTAAGGATAACCAAGTTTTACTTGGTGGGTCTAATGACGTAGATCCTTCTTGCTTCTCAGTTCAGAGCTTAACGATGAACATGAGCAATGAAAGAACAGAGATTAAAAGTTTTTGCGCTACAAGTGCAGTCTCTGGATCTTTGATCAAAAAACGAATTGTGACGGTGGATATAGTCGCTAATCTTTCGAAATACGATGCAGATAAGTTTCGTCGATTCCGCGAAAATACACAGACCTCAATGGCATTTAATTTTGGCGTGAAATCTGGTGGAAACTGGGTGGCTGGCAAGTGTGGATGTCTTTATATTCCGACTGCAACCATCACGGCCTTCACACTCGGTGACTCCGATGGTTTAGTTACCATGGAGATTTCACTTCAGGCTTATGTGGACTCTTCACTTGGTGAAGTTTACTTGAGCTTCTTATAATCAAACAAAACAATCAAAGGACTCATCTGAAATGAAAGTAATCGATTTTATTCCTAAGCAAGTGGGCGGCGAGAAATATTTTGAGGGCGTAATTAAGATTAAGCTTCCTTCTTATAAAGAGCGGCTTGAGTTGATTAAATCTTTAAAGTTGGGCGTCGATAGCTCTGGGGATGTCAACTCACACAGTGAGAGATTTGATTCTGCGATCGAGCTTTTAACGATTGTAGAATCTCATGTGATTTCAGTCGATCTCGTTCAACTTTCAGATGAGTCCGTAATTAACAGTCTAGATGACCTGGGCTATTCACAAGAAGGCTCACAGGTCATCAACGATTTGGGTAATATGCTCGTAGGAGGAGTGAAGCTGGGAAAGGTTTAACTTCTGCGATTAAGCAGCAAGTGAGATGGGCTTTTAAAGGTCAACAAGGATTCAATGAAGCCGCTTTTCTGGTTTACGAACACAGCTGTAGAAGAACTTTGGCTAAGCTTGGATACTCTTTCAATGGAGACGAACTCGGCCAGTTTGAAGTGGAATATCTGACTTTGATTTCTTCTGAGTTTAATCGGTTGGACGCTGAGGAGATGAAGAAGAAAAAACCTAGAAAGTAACCTAAGGATCGGGTTCAATTGTGGCAGAGCAAATTTCAGCCAAGCTTTCATTAGACATCAGAGACGCTCTCAGGGGGATTGAATCCTTCACGAAGAGCGCAAACCAACAGATTGCGTCCGTTCAAAGTTCTTTTTCTGTAATTGGAACAGTAGCCAAGACTGTTGGTGGTTTGATCGCAGCCGCAGGGATTGCAAAAGTTTTTCACGAAATCACGCAAGCCGCGATTGACCAAGAAGAAGCGATCAATGAACTCAATGGGGCGCTGAGATCCTCTGGACAATTCACAGAAGAAGTCTCAAAAGACTTTCAGGAGTTTGCGGAACAGCTTCAAAGACAGACTAAAGTTCAAGATGATACGATCGTAAAAACTGCGGCATATATTCAAACCTTAGCCCAGCTGGACCCTACGAATCTTAAGCTAGCCACTCAAGCCACCCTCGATCTTGCTGCGGCTACGGGGAAAGATCTCAATACGTCTGCTAATTTAGTGGCTAAGGCTGCGAACGGTCAGACAGAAGCACTCAAGAAATTAGGGATTGAAGTTGTTAAGGGCAAAAACGACGCTGAAACCTTCGCGAACGCTCTAGGAAAGATCGAAGAAAAAGCAGGAGGCCGAGCCACGGCCCAAGTCAATACGTTTGCCGGTGCGATTGCTCAAGCAGGTAATGCATTCAATAGTGTCCTTGCTGAGTTAGGTGGATTTGTCACTCAAAACACGTTTGTCATTGAGAGTATTAAATCTCTCACTGGGTTTTTATTTCAAGTCAAAGACGCCATCGCATTATTTGGAAAAGAGTCCGAGGCGATTTCTGCTCACGTAGGCGAGATCGCAAAACGAGTCGCAACCTTTGCCGTGAGTATGGCCGCAGCGCTTGCGGTGTTAAATTTCGGCGCGATTGCCGGTGCGGGAATCGCTGCGTTTCAGGCTATATCATTTGGAATTCGAGCTGCCATTGCTCAGATTAGTTTACTTGGAACCGCTGCCACATTAGCGAAAGTAAAAGTAGTAGGCCTTCAAGTAGCGCTGACAGTTCTTAAAGCAGTCGCTACCCTGGGATTAGCCATTGCGTTTGATGCTGCACTTACTTCTCTTCTTCATCTAAAAGAAGAAGTGGGGAGTTTCACGAACGCCTTTGCAGTGATTGGTAAGAAGATCGCCATTGGTTTTAATGAAGGTTATGCGGTCATCTTAGGGGGACTCGCTGCTATTTCGGATCGCTTAGCTTCGATTCCATTTCTGTCTGGAAGATTTGACTTCACGGGCATTGCAGACGGTTTACGAAAAGGGGCGGACGAGGCAACCGCTACAGTAGGCCAACTAGGAAAAGAGATTCAGTCTCTGAAAGTTCCCGATGAGCTTCCCCGCGCGATTGCTTCAGTAAACGATAAGCTGAAGGAAACCACTAAAACCGCAAAAGAAGCCAAGAATCAGCTCGCTGAAGTTCCCAGTGAGCTTGCAAGCCAGTTGGACCGAGTTAAAAAAGATCTCGAAAAAGTAGGATTAAGCCAAATTCAGATTTTACAAAAAGAGCGCAACGAGAGACTAAAAATCATTGGGGATAGCGCTAATTTTTCTCTGACTTCAGCTAAAGAGGCTGCATCGCTTCGAGCAAAAGTAGAGATGGACTTTGATAAAAAGATCGCCGATGAGCGAGACAAGATCCGTAAGAAGCAACTCGAAGATGAGCTTAAGGATCGTAAAGCTTTAGCTAAACGAATTGAGTTTTTAGGAAGCGCTCCAGGTGCGTTCATCAATCGAAACCTAGATCCAGGGGAAGGTCAGGCTCCATTAGCAAATACGGAAGAGGCGGTAGCTCAAGGTACTGCTCTTACAAAGAGCATCCTCCAAGGCGCGGCAGGTGCAACGACTCTCGTTTCCAATATATTAGGTTCAGTTGCTGAAACGATCTTGCCAGGCATTGGAAAAATTGCGGGTGAGATTATTGGTGTCTTAGCTCAGGGTCCTGAGAAGGTAAAAGAACTAGTAACTTCGTTCTTTTCAAGTCTTGATGACATCATTATTAACATCATTGCAGCAATCCCTGCTTTAGTTTCAGCGATTCTCGAAAGTTTAGGTCCGCTCTTAATCAGCCTTTTAACCACGCTTCCTCAAGCGGTACTCGAGGCGGTGTTTACCATCATTGATATGTTGCCTGAAATCGTACTCGGGTTTGTGACGGCTCTCATTGAAAATCTTCCTTACATTATAGAGTCTTTTACAACAGGACTTGTTGAGAGATTAGATGACATCATTCTTGGATTGATCTTGCTCTTGCCTCAACTCATTCAGGGATTCATCCAACAGCTCCCAGTTTTGATTGCAGCGATCATTCAACAATTGCCTACGATCATCACGAATTTCTCAACTCAACTCGTTGCTCAGGCACCAAAAATAGCAGTGGGCTTAATTACTGCTTTAATCGCAGAGGCTCCGCGCTTCATTACGGCTTTGGCTTCGGGAATCTTCGAGGCCATAAAAAACATCTTTAAGGGTATTTTAGGAGGCGGTGAGGGGGGTGGGTTTTTAGGTAAAATTCCAGTCATAGGCGGTATTGGAAAGCTCTTAGGGTTTGCTGAGGGCGGTGTAGTTCCGTCTGGGTTTCCGAATGATAACTTTCCGATGCGTGCGACGTCTGGCGAGTTGATCATTGATCGATCCTTGACGACGGATCTCGCTAATTTTCTGAACTCCTCGGAGCGTGCAGAAGCGGGGACTGACCCTGAGTTGAAACGTAAACTTGACTCATTGATTGATATTCTCTCTAGGGATAGCGGAAAAGAATTAACCGTGAATGTTTCCGTTGCTGAACAAGATCTAGTGAAGGTGATGACCAACATCAAACAAAACGGATTTAGGACGGGCTAAATGAGCTGCACACGATTCTTTCATCAAAGCTTCATTGATACGGACTTGGTGAGTAGTTCGTTTGTGTCGTCTCAGCAAGCCGCGTTTCCGGTGAGTAACATCTACAATCAGCAAAGAAGATCTAAGGTGTGGCGCTCTCAGGGATTCTGGGAAGTCTTATCGGGCGCAAATACGATCGTCTTTCAAGAGACTACGGGCGTAGATTTAACGGCCACGATTCCAGCCGGAGAATACACATCATCGACGAGCTTTTTTGCAGCTTTAAAAACTGCATTCGAGGCCGTGGGTGCCTCGACCTATACGGTCGTCTCTGACACCTCGACGAAAAAGGTCAAAGTTACATGCAACGGTGTCGGCGGAGGTGGAATCTTCCAACTGCGATGGTCGCACGCAGCAAGTGCAAGCATCGCAGCAATCTTAGGATATGACACCTCCACCGACGACACCGGTGCATTAGCCTATCTAAGTGATGTATTGAAGATCCATACCAGTGAGTGGCTCATGTGGGATTTAGGTTTATCCGGCAATCCCAGGGCCCTTGCTTTGATCGGTCCTAGAAATACTCCGCTTAAGATTTCGCCGAGCGCTATAATTCGGATTCTCGGTAATGAAACGAACAACTGGACTGCGCCGAGTTATGAGCAAACCCTCACCTATAACGACGCGATTCTGCAACAAATGAAAGAGGCCGGTTTTCATACGGAATCACTGCGGTACTGGAGGTTACAAATTATTGACGCATCCAACCCGCTTGGATTTGTAGAGTTTGGATCTGTCTACTTAGGCGAGTACTATTCGCCTACGCGCGGTAGTCCTCAGTTCCCATTTCAAAGCGAGTACATAGACCGGTCAACTACGGTGTTCTCCGAAGGGGGGCAGACTTTTTCTGACATCCTGCCTAAGAGCGAGCGATTTTCGCTGGAGTGGTTTGGTCTGACCGTCACTGAAAAAGAAGAGATTGATGAAATCTTTACAAAGTTTGGGGTTTCGATCCCGATGTTTATGAGCTTCGATAGTGAGGCAAATTTTTCATCGAGTGTAAACTACTTCGTGCGCTACGTGAAGTTCGATAAAGAGCCGGTGGTGAGCTTAACGTCACCTAATAATTACACGATGCGTATGGAATTTAGGGAGGAACTATAATGGCTTGGGAAGTGTGGGGCAACCCTTACCTGACTGGTGAGCTTTCAAATACTACGCGTCATCAGCCGGTCATCTTTCATGACGACATTGTATTGAGAGCGTGTCGCACCTGGGTCGTGATTTATAACAATCCAGTATTCACCAATCTCCAAATGAAGATCTATTCAAGTGAGTTAGTAGGCGGAAGCCAGGTGCCTAAGAAGCTGCTTCATACGTCTTCTAATTCCCCGACGAAAGCAGAAATAATCACGCTCAGCAACGGAGTGAAAGAGATTTACTTCGATTTTGATTTCCCAGTCTTTAGCGCAAACGATACTTATCATTTTGTCTTAAGCGGAACGGGCTACACGGGCACGACCGATTCTCATATTGCATGGCAGAAGGCGTTCCCTGACCCCGTGAATCGAACAGGACTCACCTTAAGTGCTAATGATATTGGGATTGCACCCTTTCAGCTCTACTTCATTGGTAGTGAACTCTAGTTATGGTTTATCAAACAGAACTCCAGAACGAAGCCGCTCCATCCCAGTTCTTAGCGGTATTAAAGCCACGCAGAACCGTAACGACTTGGACTCTGGAAGCAGGTTCGGTCTATCGGGCTTCGTTTAGTTTTGGAGAAGTGCGACAAGTGACACAAAACGCTTTATCACTTGTCGCAGGGACAAGCGCTCTTTTGTCTGCAGGCCAATTCTACTACGACATAGATTCTAAAGTACTTTACGTTAGGATGAGCGATAGCTCGAATCCTTCCACAAAATTTGTGGTCACTACTTATGAAATTTATGTTTCAACCTTTGATGCTCATCACTTTAGAGATCCGGTCGATGCCAATTCTCGCGTGGTGTATTTTGAACCTCTCATTCGAAGATCGCCGGTTCTCAATACATCAAGTACGGACTCACTTTACGGATTTGTACCAGTTCAAAGCTCAAGCATCATGATCTCAAACGTGACTCAATTTCTTCAAAATCATGTGTATGATTCGAGTTTTAATCAAGCATCCATTTCAATGTACCATTGGTTAGATAATCTAGAAGTCGGCAACGTGAAGCTCGTCTTTGACGGATTGATGAGTAACGTGGCCTATGAAGACGATCAAGTTGTAATTCGGTGTTATGATCGCGTGGATCTTTTCAAAAAAGAATATCGTAACTCAGGCGTGAGCTTTTTTTCTAAAACGAGTTTCCCTAACTTAGATTTGAACTTCAATGGGCGACCTATCAGACAGGTTTACGGAGTCGTTGACGGGTTTGTACCAGTCAATATTGATTTTAATAATACGAGTGGAACGATTACGACCTCAGACAATCGCGACTGGGTAGTACTCTCAGGTCAATCGGACTTAGGGTCAAAGACTGGGACGGTATCGGCGTCCCCCGTGAGCACGACAACTCGAACTTATGTGAACTCTACGGCAGGATTTAGGGTCGGTGATAGCGTTTGGTTTGATCGCGCGGTAGGCATAGATGAGTATAAAATTTTAACGGTTGTGAATTACGTCTCGAACTATGTTGAACACACAGCCTTAGTGAGTGCGATGACATCGGGGGATCTCTTGAAAAGATCTTTCGTCGGTGTGGTCACGCTCTCTCAAAACAACATCAACTACACGGCTCTTTATGGGCGAGATTATATAGAAGCGACCTTTGCAGACGGAACCTCGGGCTTTTCATTTACAACGACCCTAGAGGCCAATCTTTCGATGGTGAGTACACTTTCCCCCAATGATCGGTTATCTGCTCGCGTATATGGGAAACTGAACACTGTGACCTTAGGCGGGGGTGCTTTCGGAAGTAATGATTCAGAGTCTGGAAATCTCACCCACCCGATTGTGATCTTTTACGATCTTTTAAAATCAAGCTTATCTATCCCTGAATTGGAGATAAATCTTTCCAGTTTTATTGCATTACAAGGCACGTTGACTGAAGCCGTTGGATTTGCGATTCCGGATCAATCGACGAAAAACTTCCCAACTTTTCGAGAGTTGATCGGTTCATTACTACAAACTGTTTTACTCAAAATCTACTTAGACGATAATCGGAAATGGAAGATCTCTCAAGTGGGTCCGCAAGGTGCAGTTTTAAAAACAATCGCCGATGATGAGATTTTAGCTAACTCTTTGTCTTACGATTTTGAATATAATGACGTGGTTTCAGATGCGATTGTTGAGTACGCTTTCAGTGAATTCTCGTTACAATTGGGACGCATTGGAGTGCAAGTTTCTACGGTGAGTGCCACGAGTGCGAATGCGCTTTATTTGCATGGCATTCAAAAACAAGAGACGTTCAAATCTCTTCACTTTAAAGTAGCCGATGCTCAGCAATTAGCGAATCGTCTGAGTTACATTTTAGGAGATCGTAAGGGGACGCTTGAGATCCGAACGAAGAACAGGTTTTTTGATTCGCTGCTTACAGATATTGTGCAATTATCTAGGACAAGACTACCAGGCTATGAGTTTGATTTGAATACCGAGCGTACACGTAATTTTACACTCGTTGAATCAAACCGAAGTCTTCGTGCGGTGACCCTCAAATTAGAGGATCAAAAGGGCATCGAAGACAACCAGCTGAGTTGGTGATTATAAAGGGGATGGAATGAGTACGAGAAGCTACCAGTTTATTAACGGTCCAGAAACAAGCACGCTTCCTACTGCTGAAAGTCCTACTGTCGATGCAGACTTAGTGAATAAAGGTTACGCAGACACGACCTATGCAATTAAAACAAGTTGGGGTGGATCTATTGCAGACGTTGCCGCTCTAAAGGCGGTATCGGCCGCCGATCGATCCGATCGACAAGTGAGACTAGTGGAGTCTCTCAAAAAACTTTTCTACTTTGATACGAGTTCAGCTTCTACGGGCGATGATGTTTATATTATCACTCCGAATGCGGGCACGGGACGATGGCTCGAGACAGACCAAATTGGAACCATGAGTGCAAACACAGCCATGATTACCAACGCGTCGGGGAAAGCTTCGTTTATTGCAAACGGAAACAATGGGGATGTGTTGACAATTGCCGCTGGCGTGCCCGCGTGGGGTGTACCGGTGACTCCACCGACGCTTTCCGGAGGTACAATCAGCAACGATGGTACTTATGTTTATCATACGTTCCTCTCTTCAGATAATTTATTGGTCACGGGTACACCTACGGTCGATTGCATGATTGTCGCCGGTGGAGCTTCAGGCGGATCTTCTCCTGCCGCGGGTGCAGGGTGCGGGGGTGGCGGTGCGGGCGGTTTTAGAAATATTACCAGCATCGCTCTTTCGGCTGGGACTTACGCGGTAGTGGTGGGTGCAGGTGGAGCTTCAGTCGCCGGTGGATCTTATGCAGCTGGAATTTCCGGAGGCAACTCAAGTTTTAATGGCAATACTTCTTTAGGTGGCGGCGCGGGCGGAGGGTTAGGATTCAATGCGTCCTCAGGCGGAAGTGGTGGCGGTGGCGGTGGTACTATGACCACTGGACAAGGCTCTGGAACTGTTGGGCAAGGATTCGCGGGCGGCGCGGGCTCTGCGGTTGGGAATATTCCTGGTGGCGGTGGTGGCGGTGCTGGTGCTTTAGGATCTGCGCCACCCAACGGAACTACTGGTGGTGATGGCGGCGCTGGGTCGAATTCCACTCTAGAGCAAGCTCCAAGCGGATACTCAGGCGGCGGTGGTGGTACTTCTCAGACCTCAGGTACTAACGGCTCTGCGACTCATGGCGGTGGTGGCGGTGGTGCAAGTTCTTCGGGCACGGGCGGGATTGGCCGCAGTGGCACGGTCAATACGGGCGGGGGTGGCGGTGCTTCGAATCCAGGCGGAGGAACTGCTTATGCTTCAGGTGCTGGCGGCTCTGGTAAAGTTGTCATTCGCATGTTGTTGTAAAAATAAAGAGGCGCGGAGATATGGCTCATTTTGCAAAAATTTTAGACGGAAAAGTGATTCAGGTGATTGTTGCTGAACCTCAGTTCTTCCAACCGAATATGGTAGAAGTTCCTAATCGCGTGAGAGACGAAAATGGAAACATGATCACTGTGATGAAGCTGATTCAAGTTCAGTTCACAGACAACTCTCCTGGTGAGTGGATTCAAACGAGTTATAATGGGAACATTCGAAAGAACTTTGCTGGAATTGGATTCACCTATGACCGTGAGAGAGACGCGTTTATCCCTCCTCAGCCATTTCCAAGTTGGATTTTGAACGAAGAGACGTGCTTGTGGGTGTGTCCAGCTCCCTATCCGCTAGATGAAAAATCTTATGTATGGAGTGAAGATCAACTTCAGTGGATTAACCGTACTTAGATGATTCCATCTATCGGACCTTAAGTGAGAGGGAGTACTTCGATGCTTTTGAATGAAAAGATGTGGAGACTCCGAGAGCTTTTGATCCATCATGAGGGGATTAGGCTTAAGCCCTATGTGTGCTCTGCAGGTAAAATCACTATTGGAGTGGGCAGGAACCTGCAAGACGTAGGGATCACTGAGTTTGAGGCTATGCAGCTTCTCACGAATGATATCGAGCGGGTTCAGCGTGAAGCTGTTTCCGCGTTTCCTTGGTTCAAAAGCCTCTGCATAGTTCGTCAGGATGTAGTTTTAGATATGCTTTTTAACCTAGGAATCCATCGGTTCAAGGGGTTTAAAAAGATGATCTCATGCCTCGTGGTTCAAAACTACGTAGAAGCCGCCCATCAAATGTTGGACTCCAATTGGGCTAAGCAAGTGGGGAACCGCGCGCAGGATTTGGCATCTATGATGAGAAGCGGAACCTACGTTTGTTTCCCGTAGGAAATAATAAAGCTTGCTGGTTTCCCCGTTCATTGAGAGATTTTAAATAACTGTTACAATTAAATGAGAGAGAGAGCTATGGAGATGGGCTTTATCAGCATCTCTGGGCGTCCACGGAAGTGCGCCGCTCTCCTTTTTTTAAACTCATTTTAGGTAGTTAACACATCAGACTTATAAGGAGATCATATGGAAATGATCATGAAAGCAATCGGGTTCGTTATTGCTAATGCAGACCTTCTTCTCCAAATATTCACAGGCTCATTAGGTGTCGTCATGATGATCGCTATGCTCATTCCAGGTGACCAGCCTGAGAAGACGCTAAAAAAGATTATCGATGTGATTGGAAAATTCAGCCGCAAGAAAAAAGAAGTGAACGAAGTTGCGACTGAAGAAGTGAAGTAAGCCCTTGTGGCTGCCTTCATTCAGCTTTTCATTAAAGCGCTTTCGGCGTTACCTCCTGCTTTTGAATTTCTCAAGAAGCTCATTGAGTTGGCTCAATCTGAGATCCAGATAATATTAGATGAGAGAGCTAAAGGGGAACTCGCTCGGGCACTTGAAAAGTCCAGACGCGAAAAGAACACCTGTGAGGTAGAGCGTGTCTTTAACCCGAATCAAAATTGCGATCCTCCTCAGCGTTAGCTTGACTTCGTGTCGAGGTAAGCCGCCTGCAGTGGATGTGAAATTCTGGCAACCGGATTCCACGCGCGCTTCCCTTCGAAGATCTCAAGAGAACGAGGAGATTTTCTGCTCAGACTCGCGTGTTGAGAATTATATTTGTCTATCTCACTCGGATCTCCAGAAAATCTTTGATACCCTTGTACTAGGGTGTGAACGATGGAAACCAGGGGCACAGGCGGTGAGGATACAGGAAGTTTACCGCTATTTACGCCGCGAAAAACTCCTAGGTCTTCTGGCCGGGAATCGGCCATGAATGCTCTTAAGATGGAGTACTGGATTCCTTGGCTTGCCGCCGCTCTCTTGACTGCAGTGAACGCATCTGCGTTCGTGTTTGGAAACTTCGAAACCAAAGGAGACTCGTTTCAAAAAAAGATCGACCTTGAAAAGAGACTCGATCGCATCGAGAACTCTTTAGATACGATTGTGAAACTTCTATACGAAAAGCAGCATCGATAGATCATGAATCTTTTAACGAAAGCGAAACGCAGTTTAAGCGGAAGAAAAGCTCAGCACGTGGGCCAGGGCTTTGAGCTTCTCTTTGGGCGCATGTGCCTTATCCAGCGCGTGAAGTGCACACGAATTCCAGATGGTTGTAAGCAGCTCAGTCAACATAAGATCGTGCGAGTGCCCACGCCCTGGGATTGGATCTTAAGTCATCAGGGGAAAGTGGCGCTCTTAGATACGAAGACGTGCGCGGAGAATTTTCCTCACTCAGCCATTGAGGCCCATCAAGTGGATGAGATGTTAGGCCACTGCCAAAACGGAACGATTGCAGGTTATGTGATCTGGCTTCGAAAGATCGATCACGTGATTTACGTACCGGCCCCGTTATTGAATTCATGGAGACACGTCAGGGGTTCGATTACGCCTGAATCTCCAGGCGTGCTTAGCTTAGGGAGTTCACTTAAGATTGAGATCAAGAAGTTATTTGCGCCATAGCTCAGCGGTCAGAGCGCTCTTAGTAAGGGGAACACACTTGGAGAGGTCGCGGGTTCAATCCCCGCTGGCGTGCCAAAGTCAAAGGAATGAAATTGGATTCATCAAAACTCAAGATCGAAGAAATCTTAGTGACGCGCATGTGTAAGCATATGAGTTGGACTGAGTGTCGTGGGAAGATTTGGTATCGCACGAAGAACCCGTTTTTTAGAAATCTATCCCCTAGGGAAATGGTTTTAAAGAATCGCTCTCACAAGGTACTGGAGTTTATTAAGTCGCGTGAAGAGAGTGAATAGCAAACCCGATCTATGAGGCCATACACCGGGCAACCGTCATTTAATTTTTTCACACATAATCTCTTTTTCAAAGTTAAGATACCCCAGCCCCGAGCAGGCCAAGCAACGAACGAGGATCATCTCATCTCTCAGTAAAATAAGGCAGCGCCTGAGTTCTTCAATCAACCCTCGGCCATCGCAGATTTCGCAAAAATTACAGTCATCCATCGATGGTTAGTTTGAGATCTTTTGAATGATTTTGTAAATCACATAACCTACCGGGCTGAGTCCAAACATAAAAAGAAGAACCGACAGACTCAGGTAGAGGCCCGAAAAAAAGGATTGACCGAGCACTTTCCAGGAATAGGCTTTAGGAGTTTTAGGAACATTCATCTGCCGAACAAGTTCGGCTTTCCATTCATTCAATTTCTTAGTTTGGTCCATATCGATAGATTAACTAGCTCACTCAAAAAGTTCAAGCGCGGAGTGTTCACTCAGAAGTCTTCGATCTATCGCGTTTTAATTGCTTCGTGTCCAAGTCGCTTTTTTCAAACAAGGCGAGCAGTAACGATGAAGGTTATTAGGAACATAGATGGCCTTACATTCTGAATTTGAACACACTTGAGAGCGGCAGCTCCGGCAGATGCTCGATTGATGAGAGGTAGGAGTACCGCATTTTTTCGTGCAGAGCTGTTCATGACTTTTTAATTTTCGTTCCGTAGAAATAATATCCATTATGTAATACATAGCATTAATGTAAGAAAGAAGAGTTCAATCATCGAGTTTCCAATTCGTCTTGTGAACTCTTCTTTATCTGTTTGATTGAGATCGTTTTTTTTTATCATAAACTTCAATTTAACGAGTTTTGTTTATCTAAATGTGTTTTATAAACTATGTGTGTTTAGCGCTTTCGTCTGAACTCGGTTCATCATGCGGCCTCAATATAGTCGTAAAACTCACGAATCGTATTGATCTGCCCTTGAGTGAGGACCCCGTGCTCTCCGTAGTAGCACTTAAAGTTTTTGGATATGTCCTCGATCTTTGAGTGCTCAGTGAAAAACTCTAAAACGTCGAGTTTCTCGAAACCACTAAAGGACTCCCACCATGTCTGATTTTCTTGATCTGTGTCATGAGTCATTTGAGATTTGTCCTATCTACAGTTTTTACAGATAAACAAAGCCGAGGTGCGATCATTAGGGTTAGAAATAAGTGCCAGATTGTTTTTATTCTCACAAAGGTAGCACTGCTTAAATTTAATACTCTTCCATTTCTTAAGTCTGTCCTCGGTTCCAATATTGAAGGCGTCTTGAGGGCTAATTCCTTTTGTTGGAATCTGATTGTTTTTAAATTGTTGAACGAGTTCAACACAAGTTTTTAGAAAGTTCTCGCACGCGAGCGAAGTTAAGGTTAAATTTTGCAGTTGCACGACGGCATTCAAATCATCGTGCGCTTTTTGCCATGGGTCGTTCGGAAAATTTTGATAAAAAGCGAGGACTCCAGGTGTATAGATTTTATTTAGGGATTCTATGGCTTGGCTGATGTTCATGATTCTCTACCTCAAAATATTGGTTATGAATGTAGGTCAACCAAATTGGTTTCCCAACATAGGCTCCGCGTTTACGGATTTTCCTAAACACCAATTCCCGGTCCGTGGGGTAGTGTCCTTGTTTGATTTGCTCTTCCGATGGGCGATTAAATAAAATGACGTTGGCGGCTTCCTGAACGGCGGTAGAGCTGCCTTTAATATCAAACTCCGAAAGCACTCTGCCCCCATCTGTTTTTCGTGGATGAACGATAAGTAGGATATGCATAGGAAGATATTTTGAAAGCATCACAAACTCATGGACCGTGTTGTCCATCTCAAGCTTCTCATTTTGAGAGGAAACAACCCTTAAGAAAAAATTCAGGTTATCAAGGAGTGCAACTCGGCATCCATACTCTTGATGCTGATACTTCAACATGTTGATCATGTCGGCGACCTCTACCCGATTATCATAGGTTCCAATCTTAAGATTCCCACGTCCTAGTGTCGGAGAACATTGCTCATGTATTTTTTGAAGCACTTCTTTTTGAATTAATCCGCCGTGATTGAGATCTGTTTTTCCTAAACAGCTCATGACTCGATTTGTGAAGTCGTGATGGCCGGTTTCAACAGGCGCGACAAAGTGCGGAATGCTTAAAGTGAGAAGTTGGGACGACAACGAAGCTAATAATGCCGTTTTACCGGCCCCAGTGGGCGCACAGAGCAGCGTTAGCTCGTGAGGGCGCATGGTACCTAGGTATTCGTTGAACTTTGGCCACAGAGGCAAAGCTACGCCCTTTGGAGGTTTTGCTAATTCTTGGGCTGATTCTAGCCAGGCAGTGAACGCATCTGCGTAGGGTAAAATCATACGTTCTCCGAGTTGAGACCGTGAACATGTCGATCTTTGGGTTGGTTTTGAGCACCGAGGTTGACGAACTTATCGAATAAACCCGACTTTGATAGTCGTGTAATTGTAACGTGTTTAGTTGGGTCAAAGTTTGTGGAACTTGCTTCGAAGCCTGCACCCAAAAGTGCAAGCTTAGTTTTTTCAAACCCAAATCTTTGGATCAAACTACCAATAGGAATTTCATCCAACTGAGCTGGTTTATTAATCCCGAATTTCCGTAAAGTATTTTCCCATTCCTGAAGACATTCTTCGATTTCAAATTTGAAGGGGTTGTATGTGTTTCTTTCTTTCTTATGTTCTGTACTTTCTTTTATAAGGTTACCTTCTAACTCCCTTCTAGTTACCTTGTAGTTACCTTCTAGTTCCCTTCTAGTTACCAGAGCGTCAGCGTCAAACTGGTAAGTGTCCCAATTTATTATCAAAACAAGCGAACCCTTAGTTACGTGACGGCACGTGTTATACTCAATTACCCGTGCGGATTCGAGGTATTTCAGCTCATTTCTGATCACGCGAGAATTGATATGGAGCGTCACGCTAACCTCTTCTACAGCAAACAAAACAGCCCCTGCAGGGAGGTCCCGAGGCTTACTTTTCCAATCGATTCTTGACGGCTTGTAGTTAGCGGTTAAGAGCAGCCAAATCCAGACAGCCAAACGGCTCGGTTTGCTCATGATGTCTTCTTTTTCTAAAAGATCGCGATGCAGTTTAATCCAACCATCTGTTAATCGAGCCAACGAAACCCCCTCCGCATACCTCTGAGCCCTGTTAAGAATTCCTAACAGAATCCCTTTTCACTCTTATTTTAATAAACTCATTTAATTGCATCGCGTGCAACTTACAGCAGTACAATCCAACTTACGAACTCGGGTAGGTTAATAAACCGTTCAAATTATCAAGAGAGGTTCATCTCACCGCGCCCGTGGTTCGGCTTACCTGTAGCCTTAAGTTGGATGACTATTAATGTAGGTTTCAATGGTAGTTTGAACGAAAAAAACCCAGGTCATTCTTTTTTCTTTAAGCTTTAGACTCATCTCTGTTTTTAGAGATTTTGGAATTCTCACCTGAACAAGACTTAAGTCTTTTTTATGATACTGATTATGTGTATTATTTTTTTTCATGTTTTCATAGTATTACATAGTAAATACTATTCATATACACATTTTTGTTTATTTCTTTCCTGTAGTCCTATAAAAGCAACCTCATGTCAGACACCGTAATCTGCGTTTCTTGTGGGGGATATGGGGATTATTGGGTGCAAGTGAACGATCGCGGAACCACTGAAATGAGAACCTGCCAAGCTTGTCATGGGTCCGGACAAAGTGGAACTTACCGAGCGAAAGCCTTGAGCCCGAATGTAAAAGATTTTTCAATAGAGTCAGCAATCCTTGAATTTAAACGGGCTGTAAAAAGGAGAGAGAGTCGATGAGTTTCCAATCTAGTCCTACGACTGCAAAGTTAGATGAGGCATTAGCTAATGCTCAGGGTGAGATTTATCCTGCTACGAAAGATAAGGAGAACGAATTCTTTGATTCGAAGTATGCGGATCTCGCTGGAGCGTGGAAAGCTTGTCGAGAGGCCCTTTCGAAACATAAAATCAGCGTCACTCAGTGGCCGATTCATTCTACGGATGGGAGACTTCACCTAATGACCCGGCTCGCGCACGCGGGCGAGTGGATGACTGGTTATTTTTCGATCCCCGTTCAAAAGAACGATGCTCACGGGATGGGTTCGGCTGTGACCTACGCAAGGCGTTTTGGTTTGATGGCGGCGCTTGGACTAGTAGCAGATGAGGATGATGATGGAAACGGAGCTGTGACCACACAGAGGGGCTCAAAAGCTGCGGCATCCGCTCCTTCGGTGAAAATTCAAGGCTCATCTAAACCGTCACCCGTTAAGCCGGTTACTGGGAGCCCGGCGAAAGAAGCCCAACCCTGGAAAATCTCTGACTCTCAAGTGAGGCGAGTCTATGCTCTCGCTAAAGAGGGCGGGATGGATAAGGACGCACTCAAAGAGTACATTGCCGCTCACTTTAATCAGAAGATGCCTGACGTTCATTTGTCGAAACTCGATCAAGGGCAATTCAATCTCTTGGTGTCGTATCTTGAGTCGCTGAGTTTATTTAATCCGGGATCGATTGGAGAAGGGGTAGTTAGCTGAACTCAATCATATGCAATTTCTAATCGGCGAATTTAAATCGAAGTGCAAAAATGTTTGCGAATTTTCCAGTCAGTTTGAAAATCAAATGGATCAGGTCAAAGCCCAACTCTTTGAGAGTGAAGCGAGGGCGATGAGGCTCATGGAAACTATAGAGTTGGTGCAATCAAAATTAGCGCCATTCACTAGTAATAGCAGCTTAATTTTTAATCAAATTAGAGAGGCTTTTAACGTGAATGCGCGGGCATTGTCTCAGTTACATATTAATTCAACAAAAAAGGAACTTAAAATGGCTATCGATAACTTAACAATTCAAGAAATTAAACGTCTGCGGTCCTTACTTAAGTCGGGTGCAAATACGAGTCACCCCTACCAAATAGGTAAAAACTATTTCATCCGAACCGTAACACATCATCTGACGGGTAAAT
>Ga0163144_10004606_pt1 | contig 30972 bp, 19 predicted proteins | sample OliLak19BULKMAT1_FD_123175 | JGI IMG/M metagenome (GOLD analysis project Ga0163144, IMG submission 123175) | Freshwater microbial mat bacterial communities from Lake Vanda, McMurdo Dry Valleys, Antarctica - Oligotrophic Lake LV.19.BULKMAT1 | ecosystem: Environmental > Aquatic > Freshwater >... | reverse complement strand
TGGGTGATGTACAGCCTCTTCATCGGACTCACGCTCGGCGGCGTACCGCTTGTCTGGCTGAAGCGGAGCGACCGGGACACGGGCTTCTGGGTCGCCGCGGCGGTGGGCCTCTCGATCATGACCGGGCTTGGCCTCATGCAGATGACCGGCGTGCTCGGGTCGGGGGATGCAACCGCTGGCGTCCCGATGCTCGTGCTCGCGGGGGTGCTCGCCGCGGGCGCAACGGTTCTCCCCGGCGGGAGCGGGACGTTCGTTCTCCTCCTCATGGGCCTCTACGTCCCGATCCTGACCAGCGTGAGTCTGGTGAAGGATGCGATGGTCGCGCGGGACGTGAGCGCGATGTTCGCGCAAACATGGATTCTTGGGCCGTTCGCCATCGGGATGCTCGGGGGCCTGGTGAGCGTCAGCCTCCTGACCAAGTGGTCGCTCGCGAGGTTCCCGCGCGCGACCTATGGCCTGCTGCTGGGTCTATTGGTCGGCTCGGTCGTCGGCCTGTTCCCCTTCCAACGCGGCATCGCACCAAGCATCGGCGACGTGGTGAAGGGTCAGGTTGTGACGCCGGAAACGCTGCCGCGGATTGAGCCGGACGATTGGCCCGTCCAGTTCTTCGCACCGACGGTGATCGAAGCGGCGATCGCCCTCGGCCTCATTGGGGCGGCGCTCGTGCTGACGGTCGGCCTGTGCAAACTGGAGTCGCGCATGGAAGAGCGCGAGCGCCCAGCCACTCATTAGCCGCGCCTTTGGGGTGCAAGTGGTGAGGCGCGGCGCGACATCCATCCACCGATCAGCGGGCCCGGCGTGCGCAAACGCCAGATCAGCAGTCCCAGCCCGCACAGTGTCATCGCAACGCTGAGCCACTGCCCGCGCGACAGCCCGAGCGGGCGTCCCACCGCGAACTGATCATCGGGCAGGCGCACAACCTCCGTCAGGATGCGCAGCACACCGTACGTCATCAGCCAGATGGCGACGATGAACCCCGCGCGCCGGGGCCTCGCCCAGAACCCCCATGCAATCGCCCCGAGCACCAGACCCTCGGCGGTCGCCTGGTACAACTGGCTTGGGTGCCGGCTCGAGAGCAGCGGCCGCAGTTGCTCCGCGTAGGCCGCGGCCTTGTCAACGAGAATCTCGAGTTGCACGCCAAAGGGTCGGCCCGGTGCGGCCGACTCGGCGAGCGCGTGCAGTTGCCGACCCTGCCCGGAACTCAGGACGGGAGCCTTCACACTTAGCAGTTCCTGTGGGAACTGCACGCTCCACCAAGGTCCCGGCGTGCCCGGAGCCGCGACGATGCGCCCAAGCAACTCGCCGTTCACAAAGTTTGCGCAGCGCCCGAAGAACAGCCCGATGGGCGAGGCGAGCGCGATCGCGTCCATGACGTGCAAGGTTGACGGCCCGCCCTCGATCCGCGTTGCGTCCCCACGCGTCTGAGCGGGTTCCTCCGCTGGCCAGCCGCGAGACACCCGCCACGCGGCGAACACCAGGCCGACAAACGCCCCGTGCGAAGCCATGCCCCCCTTGTTGATCGCCAGCACTCCCCACCACGGGAAGAAATCAAAGAACGTCCACAGGAGCGCGGGCTGGTAGAAGACGATGTAGCCCAGCCGCCCGCCGATGAGCGTCAGGCCGATGAACCACATCAGCGCATCCATCACGCGGTGCGGGGGGATGAGGATCAAGGCGCGACGGGCGAGGGCCCGTAGCACGAGGAACGCGAACATGAACCCGGCGAGGTAGGCCACGCCGTACCAGCGCACAGCCAGCGTGTCGGTGAACTTGAAGATCACCGGGTCCAGCGTGTTGAGCCATGAAGCGAGCGAGAGCATGAGACGGTGAGCGTAGCGGCGGGCAGGCCAGATGTGAATCACCGGCTATCGGGCGTCGATCCCAAAGAACCGGCGTGTGTTGTCATTGACCTGCTCGTGGTATGCCTCGAACTCAACGCCGCGGACCTGGGCCAACGCGCGCGCTGTCAACGCCGTCCACGCGGGAACACACGGTCGCTTGCCCCGGTGCGGGACCGGTGGGAGGAACGGCGCATCGGTCTCGACCATGATTCGGTCGGCGGGGACCAACTTGGCGGCCTCGCGCACCTCGGGCGCGTTGGGATACGTCACGATGCCCGTGAACGAGATCCACGCGCCAAAGTCGAGCACCTTGCGGGCGTCCGCCGCGTTGCCGGTGAAGCAGTGGAAGACAAACCGCGCCGGGTCGAGAGATGTCGCGCGGAGAACCGGGATCAGGTCGTCGAACGCCTCGCGGCAATGGATCACGATCGGCTGCCCGCCCGGTTTGCCATTTCCAGCAATGCCCGCTCGGCCCCAATCGCGGTGACACTCCTGGATGAACTCCAGTTGCTCCTCGAGCACCGCGCGCTGAATCGCGGGCAGGGGTGTGGGATAGTGGTTGTCCAGGCCCAGTTCTCCCCAGGCGACACAGCGCTCATGGCTCGCGACGGTGCGCAGGTTCTCCCAGTTGTGGCCGATGCAACCGCCGTTGCGGGCGGTTGCACGCGGATCGGCGGCATCGGAATACAGAGGATGGACCCCGGCGGTACACCAGACGCGCGGGTGCGCTTGGGCGACCGCCAGCGCATCCAGGCAGTCGTAGGTTGTTGTCGAGATCGTGATCGCACCCGAAACTCCGGCAGTCGCGGCATCCTCAAGGATCGCATCCACGCGCCCGTCAAAGTCCGGGAAAGTCAGGTGACAGTGGGTGTCGATCACACGCGAGCTTAGGGGCGGAACAAGAATCGACGAAGCGAGAAGAAGCAACGGAGTGAGAAATAACCGGCAGGCCCATTGGCTGTACCATGTGCGGCACGCGCATGGGGCGGCCGGGCAGGCGGCAACAGGAGAAGTTCCCGATGTTCACTTTTCGACGAATGGACGGGTGGATGCTCGGCGTGGCTCTTGTGCTGGCGGCGGCGATGCCGCTCCGGGCAGAGGACCACGACCGCTGGTACGTCCTGCAGATCCAGGGACAGCGTGCGGGCTGGATGCACGCGACGCAGAAGGAGACCGGTGACAACATCACCACCGCCTCCGAGATGCAGATGAAGATCAGGCGCGGCGCACAGTCCGTCGAGATCGAAATATCCTCCGAGTTCGTCGAGTCCAAGGCGGGCAAGCCCGTCTCCGCCAAGGCGACGATGGCGATGGCCTCGATCCCCAACTCGACCGAGTACCTCTTCCGGGCCACCGAAGTTGAAGTGATCAGCGGCTCGGGTGCAGCGCAGACCAAGACCGTGCAGCCCCTCCCGGACGGAGAGTGGCTCACCCCCGCCGCCGCGTCCGCGTTCCTCACCAAGCGCCTCGAGGCGGGCGCTCAGGAGATCACGGTGCGGGCCTTGGACGTGACGACCGGCCTTCGCGCGGTGACGAGCACCCACAAGGTCCTGGAGCGGACAACCGTCGAAGCGCTCGGCAAGGTCGTCCCCGCGCTGAAGTGGTCCTCGACGAACGATGTCCAGCCGGGGATCGTGTCGATCGAGTATGTGGACGATCGCGGCGTGGCGATCCGCACCGAGGTCGATCTTGGCGGCATCAAAATGACAATCCTCCTGGCCGACAAGGAACTGGCCCAGAGCGAGGTCGATCCGCCGGAACTGATGAACTCAACGCTCGTTGAGCCCAAGGGCAAGATCGAAAATGCCCGCACCCTGCGCAAGGCGACATATGTCCTGAGCGTCCCGGACGGCAAGATCGGCGACCTTCCCTCCGGCGGGCCGCAGAAAGTCGAGCGCATCGACGAGCGCTCGCTCCGCGTAACGATCGATCTCGACCGAGTGACCGCGGCCCCTGCATCCGATGAAGGCCTCCTCGAATATCGAAACGCCTCGCAGATGATCGGGAGCGATGACGAGGTGGTTACGCGACTGACCAAGGATGCGCTGGACGGCGTTTCAGCAACGAACGATGCGACGCGTACCGAGGCGCTCCGCAAGAAGGTCTACCGGCACATCAAGAACAAGTCGTTCGGCGTCGGGTTCGCTTCCGCCGCGGAAGTCGCCCGCACCTGCACGGGGGACTGCTCGGAGCACGCGGCGCTGCTCACGGCGATGCTGCGCAACGCGGGATACGCATCCCGCACCGCCTCGGGCCTGGTCTTCGTGGACCATTTCGCGGGGCGGGAGGGCATCTTCGGCTATCACATGTGGTCACAGGTCCTGCTCGACCAGAACGGAACCAAGCGCTGGGTGGACCTCGATGGCACAATCCCCTCGGGCAGCGAGTTCGGCCCCGGCGGATTCGATGCGACGCACATCACCATAGCCGTGGCGAGCCTGGCCGATGGCGAGTCCATCAACGGCCTTGTAACGCTCGCGCCGCTCCTCGGGCGGCTCCAGATCACGGTCGAAAAGTAATGGCTCCGACTCGCGGCGAACATGCAGGCGTCGGACCTCTGCCGCGCTTGCCGCAGCGCGCAGCCGATACCCACAAGGGCACGGCCGGGACCGTCGCCGTGGTCGGCGGGTCGTGCGTGGCGGGAATCCGAATGATCGGCGCGCCGGTCCTGAGCGCGCTCGCCGCGCTGCGTGCCGGCGCGGGGCTCGTCCGTCTTGTCATGCCGCGCCCGATCCTGGACGCGGGGCTGGTGCAGTGCATCGGTGCAACCGGTATCGAACTCCCCTGCGGTGAGGACGGTCTTGTCGAGCCGCACGATGCCGCCGCGATCTTGGATCGTGTCCTCGATGGCTGTACTTGTCTCGCGCTCGGACCCGGATTTGGCACCACGCCCGGTGCCATCGCCGCGACGCTTCGGGCGATCCAGCAGGACCGCAAGCCCGTGGTGCTCGATGCCGACGGCCTGAACGCGCTCGCGCTCATCCCGGAGTTCATGCAGGATTTCCACGCCGCGGCGGTGCTGACGCCGCACCCTGGCGAGTTCAGGCGGCTTATCGCGGCGCTCGGGCTCAAAGGCGACCTGGGGCTGGCGCAGTCGCGCGAGGGCGCGTGCGCGCAACTTGCCCAGCGCCTGGGCCGAGTGATCGTCCTGAAGGGCGCGGGAACAGTTGTGAGCGACGGGCTCCGCACTTGGACGTGCAGCGCCGGGCACCCGTGCCTCGCGACGGCAGGCACGGGCGATGTCCTGACCGGACTCCTCGCGGCGGTCATCGCCCAGTACATGATGCCGACTGACCAGCAGTTGCTCCGCACAAAGTTCCCTGGGTTACCGGCGGACCCGGCCAAGCCGCTGGACCTGTTCGACGCCGCGCGTGTCGCGGTGCAGGCGCACGGGCGGGCCGGTGAGATTTGGGCCGACCAGAACAGCGCCGAGTCGGGGCTGCTGGCGCTCGAACTGACGGCGCTCGTGCCGCGCGCTCTGGAGGAACTCCGCGTCCCGCGCGATCACTCGAGTTGACGCGGCACGGCCGAGGCCACCATGCGGATCGCGGGCGTCTCCGCGCCCACCGTGCCGGTGCGGATGTCCTCTACGTCGTTGGGGACGATCGTCAGGTCAAGCGTGGCCCGCCGGAGGCGCGGCCCAACGTCATACTCAAGGATGAACATCGCCTCCCGCACGCCCGTGAGCAGCGGCCGCTCCTCGATCATCGTCGCCGGCGTCGTCGACGGGTCCATGAGCACATACCACAACTCGAACTCGTTGGTCGTGCCCTCGACCGTCCGCCGCTCCAGCCGCGTGACGCGGTCCAGCCCGGCAGCGCGATCGGCATCGGCGACGAACTCCATAAACGTCGAGGTGAGCGGGTTCTGCGCAGTGTCGAGCACGTCCTCGGGGTAAGGCCCGAACTCGGTGCCCGTGCGGATGAGCGAGAGCGTGCGGTGCGTGACGATGCGCGCAACAACGTGCGTCGATGCCGCCTCGGTCGTGTGCTTGTACGCACGCCACGATGCGTCAAACGCGGCGAGGGTCGCGGTGAGCAGCGTCGCGCTGATGGTCAGCGCGATCATCATCTCGATGAGCGTGAAGCCGCGGTGCGGTGCAGCGATGGAGATAGGTTTCATTGACGGCCCTCCCGATAAGTCGTGTTCAGTGCGACGCACGTCAACGGCAAGAGCACGCCATCGGGCATGGGCAGGTCGGGGTTCCAGTTGATCGAGACCCGCCCGTAGCCATAAAACGGCACATCCACAGCGCCGGTCGGACGGGGCTGGTCGTGCGAAACATCCGCCACTCCGTCCGCGTCCGTGTCGTACCCGACGATGCGCACGCCGTTCACGATCGGAAGCGATTCGGGGTCGATCGATTCCTGGTCGCCATCCTCCGGGCCGAAGTACCCGAGAGTTGAGTTGAAGTCCGCCGGATTGCCCACCGACTGCCCCATGAACTGCAGCGGCCCCTCGCCCAGCGTGGGCGCAAAGGTCAGGAGCAGCGCGCCGTCGATGGTGGTATTGCCGCGTGCATCAAGCACGCCCGCCACCACCGTGCCGCTCAGGGCGACGTTCTGGCCCGCGGGACCACCCTCGAAGGTATCCGTGGGGCTGTTGAACGAGCCGATGTCCACGGAGTAGTTCGGGGCCATGAGCGAGGTCGTCTCGATGTACTCCATGTCGCCCTCCTCGGGGTTGAGCGACGGGTCGCCGGGCTCATCGGGGTGGACCTGCGTGAAGCGGGTGCCGCCGGTGAACTGGAACTTGTTTCGGAGGTGCGTGTACTGCTGGGGCGTGTCGCTGATCAGCGAACCCACGAACAGGCAGTCGTGGAAACGGATGTTGCTCGAATACAACTTCGTGTTCCGCGCTGCGCCCGTGACCGTCACGCCGTTGATCACCGGCGGCGCAGGAAACTCCAGGTAGTTCGCGGGCCCGTCCGTGACCAGCCCGGTGGTGTATCTCAGGAAATCACTCCGATCAAGCGGGTCCGTCACCGCGTTGGGCCGGTTGTCCGCAACGTTCCACTCCAACTTGCCGTAGTTCGACCAGTTCGCGTGCGTGTTGTCCGTGTACGACCGGACGTACGTCACGCCCACGAAAGTGCAGTTGATGAACAGCGCGTTGGTGCCCATCGGCACCTCGACATCCCGGAACGTCATGTTCTCGTAGCGCGGTCGGAGGTAGTAGTCCGCGTACGACGGGCTGTTGAAGGGCATCTTCTCCCAGATGTGCCGGCCCGTCCGCGTGAAGACATACCCGTCGTCCAGGTCCCCCCGCCAGAAGCGCGGCTGGGTCGCATCCGTCCCCGCCTCCGTGTACGTCGCGAGTTGCCCGGGCGAGATGCCCAGGTGCGAGGCCGCCTGCGTCGCGAACGGCTGGCCGTCCGCGGCATCGCGCAGCGGGCTCGCGCTGTTGGTGAAAGAGTCGGCCGAGAGCGCGGGGAGCGTGTCATCGTCCGCGCCAAACTCGGTCGCACTCTCGCCGTGATTCATGGGACGCATCGGGCCCTGGAGTTGATCCGAGAAGTCGCCGCCGTTGGCCTGGGCCCAGTCTGATTCGCTCGCCCGGAAGACCAGCCGCCCCCGCACCTTGGCGTACTGATCCTTGCGGTCAATGACGCCGTCGCGCCAGCCCAGCACGCGGTCGGCGAAACTGCCGTTCCGCGGGTCCACATCGCGGATCGTCTCTCCCGCGTTCCAGCGGCCGTTGTTGTTGGCGTCGATGAACCCCGACACGCCGTTGCGGTTGCGGTCGGGGTAGGCAGAGTCCATGAGCAGGCCCAGGTCCTCATCGCCGGTGAACTCCGCAGCGCTCCCCTGCGCGGGCGTGCCCGCAGTGAGAGCGGCCGAGAGCGTCACGCGCCCATCGCCGTTGGTGTCGTAGAACCGGATGAACACATCGAACTCGTCGACAAACCCGTCGCTCGTCACATCGTCGAACGCGTCATCGGGCTGACCGTCGCCGTCGAGGTCCTCCGTGCCGCTGGGGATGGACGCGCTCTCCGCGGCGTGCCCGACGCGCAGGCGGTTGTCGCCATCGACATCGCCGTCTGCCAGCGCCTCGAACAGCCGTTCCAGCCTCGCGTCCAGCGGGTTGCTCATGCCGAGGAAGTCCGACCTCATCGTGACAGGGTGTCCGTTGTTCTGATCCACATCGTCGTACCGCGCGCCCAGATTGCCGTTGATCATGACGTTCTTGCCGATCATGATCCGGCTGGGGCTGAGCATCGCGTGCGCAGGACGCTTCACGAGCCGGTAATCCTGCTGGATCGTTCGCGTCACCGGGCGAGACTGCTGCGCCTGGGAACTGGCCCGGTAGGCGTAGGTCGAGCCCGTGGCGCCGATCGAGGAGTACCCCGTCACGATCACGCGCACATCCGTGCCGTTGGCAAGCGGGGCATACGTCACCTGGTACGCCGCGGGCATCGCGCCATCATCCGAGGCCGACAGATCGATGCCGATCAGACCGGTGCGGACCCAGTTGTCCGCCGCAAACTGGTCGGTGTCCACCTCGCCCGAGGGCGTGAAGATATCCGCCTGGAGCGGGAAGCCCGTGACGGCGACAAGGTTGGCATCGGTCATGTGGGAGTTGACAAGGGCATCAGCCACGCCGCGGGTCTGCGCGATGTCGGGCCGACCATCCAGCGATGCACGCACGGTCACGATGCCGTCGCCCGCGCCGTAAGTGCCATTCCACAGTCGCGGCCCGAGTTCGTCATCCACGCGACCGCGCTCGACGACAAACCGCGCGACCGAGTCGGCCAGCCGCCGCTGGGCTATCGCCATGCCCGTCTCCGCCGCGCCCATGGCGCGCAGCACATGCAGGTGGGTGTTGGCGGTTCGCAGGTTGCCCTGGCTGGCCACGGCCATCGCGACCGCGAGCGAACTGAACATCACCAGGAACATCATGGCCAGCACGGATGCCACGCCCCGCCGGTTCCGCGCGCTCGGCGCGTTCCCGCGAACAGAGCACTGCTTCCCCCGAAGACTGCGGACACTCATCGGTGCTGTCCTTCCTTGCCCCGCTGCCATCGATCACCCTCCGCTCTCAAGAGCGGTGGCGCCACGCGACCCAGTCACGGCTTGATCCACGTCACCGTCGTCACAAGTTGATCCTCGGTGTCGAACACCCCACGGAAGAAGACGTCCACGCTGACCCGGAGCGGGAAGCGGTCCACATCCAGCCCGGTGAAGCCGTTGGGCTGCGTGCCCAGCACCTGGTCATCGGGGTAAACAATGCTCGGATCGAACGGATCGATCTTCGCGACCCGAACCCTCTGGGACCAGCCGCGCAGCGGCGTCAGCACGCCGTTGCCGTCGAGCACCATTGCGCCGTCGTTATTGATCTCGGGGATCACGGCCCCAAACGCGTCAACCGGGCCGGGGAGATCGCTGTCCGCGAGGCCCGGGGTTCCGCTGAACGATATGTTGATCCCGTCAAAGTCATCGGTATCGTCAAAATCCTCGACGCTCGTCTCGCCCGCATCGGGCCCCCAGCCGCGAAGGACATTTCCGCCCGCGCCGTTCTGGAAGTACAGCCCGGTGACCGGATCATGGTTGGGGAGTCTGCGCATCAACTCGCGCACCTCGTTGGCGAGGTAGTTGCCCGTGGCCGCGTGGCTCGACCAGTCGTTGGTCTTGATGAAGGCCGTCTGCGCCTCGATGAGCGCGAGCACGCCTACCGCAATGATGACCAGCGCCAGCGAGGTCTCGATAAGTGTGAACGCGTTTCGGGACGAACGCCGCCGGCGGCGAAGAAGGGGCGCGTGCAGTACAAATGGGGTCCCGTCGGCCATGGTTCATCCTTGCGAACGAGCGTCCGCCTCCGGTCGGGCCACACTGGGCCACTGCGTCTTTCGACACCCCGAAGAGGCTACTTGACGATCGCCGACATCTTGAAGATGGGCAGGATGATGGCCATCGCGATAAACCCGACAACCGAACCCATAAGAATGATCATCACGGGCTCGATCATCGAGGTCACCGCCTTGATCCGTTCTTTGAGCAGTTTGGCGTAGTACGCCGATATCTCGTCGAGCACCTCGCCCAACTTACCGGACTCCTCGCCCGCAGAGATCATCTGCACGACTGCCTTGGGCAGGAGCGAGGTCTTCGAGAGCGGCGCGGCGATCTTGCGACCCTGCTTCACACTGGTGTACACCGACCGCCACATGCTCTTGTAGAGCCGGTTGCCCGAGATGTCCCCGGTGATCGCCAGTGTGTCGAGCATCGGAACGCCCGCGTTGATCAGTTGGCCCATCGTCTGCAGCGAGCGGCTGATGTACAGCGCTCGAAACATCGACTTCACGACGGGGACCGCAAGGCGGAAGCGATCAAAGAAGAACGCACCGACCTCGGTCTTGTTGAGCGCGAGCAGCCCGCCGACGGCCGCGATCAGACCACCGACCACGAAATACCAGTTGTTCACCATGAAGTCCGAGAGCGACATCAGGAACTTCGTCGCCCAGGGCAGCACGTCCTCCTTGCCCTTGAACACCTGCGCGAACTTCGGCAGGACGAACGTCAGCAGGAAGATCGTCACCGCCACGGCCATCGTGCCGATCACGCCGGGGTAGATGGATGCGCCGATCACCATCTTCCGCGTCTCGATCTCCTGTCCGATGTACCCCGCGATGCGGTCAAGCATCTTGGAGAACGAGCCGGACATCTCCGATGCCCGCACCATGTTGATGTACAGCGGGCCGAAAAGTTTGGGGTGCCGGGCCAACGCCTCGGAAAACTGCTTGCCCGCCTCGACGTCCGTCTTCACGCCCAAAATGACCTTCTTGAAGCGGGGGTGATCTGTCTGATCGGCAATGCCATCGAGCGCGGCCCGCAGGTTGATGCCCGCACGCACCATGACGGCCAGTTGCGTCGTGAAGTCCAGAACATGCCGCTGCTTGGGCCGCCCGGAGTTGAGTTCACCCAGTTTCTGCAGCAACCCGCCGGAGTTCGCCGCGCTCGTCGCCACCGGGCTGACGTTCAGCACGCGGAAGCCCTGGTTCCGAAGCACCGCCGCGGCGGTGGCGACGTTGTCCGATGCCAGCGTGCCGACCTGGAGTTCCCCGGCGGCCGAACGAACCTGATAGTGGTAACTGGGCATGGGTGTCTCGGCGGGAAAGAAGCGACTCTGCGAAGAAGTCTGTCAGTGCCCGGAGCCCACGCGACGGGTTCGGGAACTCACGATGCAATCCACCGAGGAACGACGCGAACTGCTCCCGGCGGAGCCCCTCCCTTCCGGTCGGGGTTCGTTCGACGCTGCTTTTACGCCGCCAACTGACGCTCCAACTTGTCGGGGAAGGCCGACTGCGCGATCGCGTCCTCGCGGCTGATCAGCCCGTTGAAGTAGAGTTCGGAGATGGCGGTGTCGAGGCTCACCATGCCCATTGCGCGGTTGGTCTCGATGACGTTGGGAATCTCGAAACTGCGGTTCTCGCGCACAAGGTTCCGCACCGCGGGCGTACACAAAAGCACCTCGACCGCCGGCACCATGCCCGGCTTGTCGATGCGGCTGAACAGGGTCTGCGACACGACCGCCTGGAGCGTGTTGGCCAGCATCGAACGGATCTGGTTCTGCTGCGCTGCGGGGTACATGTCGATGATGCGCTCCACCGTCTGCGAGGCGTTCACCGTATGGAGCGTGGACAGGACCAAGTGTCCGGTTTCCGCCGCGGAGATCGCCAGCGCGGTGGTCTCCAGGTCTCGCATTTCGCCCACCAGGATGATGTCCGGGTCCTGACGAAGCGCGTGCTTCAGGCCCGAGGCGAAACTGGGCATGTCCTGCCCGAGTTCGCGCTGCTCCAGCAGGCACCTGTTCGACTGGAACAGATATTCCGTGGGGTCCTCGAGCGTGATGATGTGCTTGCGGTACCGGTCGTTCATCGCCTGGATCATCGCCGCGAGCGTCGTCGACTTGCCCGAGCCGGTGTCGCCGGTGACGAGCACCAGTCCGCGAGGCAGGTACGTCAGACGGGCGATGACCTCGGGCAGGTTCAGCGCCGAGAGCGCGGGAACCTTGGTCTTGATGGCGCGCATCGCGATGGCGATGCCGCCCTTCTGCATGTGGGCGTTCACGCGGTAGCGGGCGATGCCGGGCGCGGCGTAGGAAAAGTCCGAGTCCTTCACCTGCTCGAACTTGGCGATCGCTTCCTTGCTGGCCATCTGCTCGACGAACGACCTTGCGATCTCCGGGCTGATCACCGGCAGGTCCATCGGCGTCATCACCTGGTGGACGCGCGTCATCGGCACATGGCCCTGCACCAGGTGGATATCGGAGGCGTCCGACTCGTAGGCGGTCTTCAGGATATCGAGAAGCTTCATCGTCGCACCTCCGGGAATGGGAACAAGCGGCCGGATCGTCAGGGAGGCCGTTCCCGAGGCTCTCACCTCCAGGAATCGACCTGCTGACGCGTGGGCTGCTTGGCCATCGGCCCGGTAGGGACTCGCATTCACGCACCGGCGGCGCAAGCCCGGCGGACTTTGACGGCCGACCCGCGCAGACCGGATAAACGGCCCCGCGGTTTCAAGCATGGCGGCCAAACGACGTACACTCGTCGCGAATGACCCCTACCAAGGCCGACGGGCAGACACCTTCCGCGCTGCACCCCACGGTGATGCTGTTCACCGATGGAGCCTGCTCAGGCAACCCCGGCCCGGGCGGATGGGCCTTCATCCTGAAGCACCCCGAAAGCGGAACCGCGAAGGAGGGGAGCGGCGGCGAGCCCGATACCACCAACAACCGCATGGAGTTGACTGGTGCCATCCGCGGCATGGCGGCCCTCTTACGCCCCTCACGCGTGGAACTCTGGTCCGACAGCGAGTATGTCCTCAAGGGCCTCAAAGAATGGCTCAAGGCCTGGAAGGCCCGGGGCTGGAAGACCGCCGCAAAGAAGCCTGTCAAGAACGTTGACCTCTGGGAAGAACTTGATGACCTGGTGCAGCGCCACCAAGTGACATTTCACTGGGTCCGTGGGCACGATGGCCACCCGGAGAACGAACGGTGCGACCAACTGGCTGTCGCGGCGATCGAGAAGATTCGAAAGGTGAAATCAACAGAGCCCGGAGCGCCCCCCCAAGCGACGGGTTGCGCCCCACCACCTCGGTGAACCCGACGATGCGCGACGGCCCGACAGGTTCTTCAGGAGCGTTCGACACAGGCCGCGCAAGCCGTCGCTTGGGGGGGCGTTCCGGGCTCCGTCAACCCAGCTGCTTCGTCGCTTCGTCCCTCCGTTGTTCCGTCGCTTTCTGCCTTATCCTCCGCCATGTCCCCAACCCAGTCTCCCGTAGCCGTCCATCGCATCGAGGTGACCGCCGCGCCGGGTGTGTCCGACCCGATCGGCGAGGCGGTCCGGCGCGATGCCGCGGCCCCGGGCCAGGGCGCCCGCGGCATCGAACTCGCAGCCGCCCGCGCGACCCATGTCTATCTGATCGAGGGTGCGTTCTCCGCCGAGCAACTCGAAATCTTGCGCACGCGCCTCTTGACCGACCCGGTATCCGAGGTCGCCCACATCGGAACATCGGTCACGGCCCGCGGCTCCCAAGTGATCGAGGTTCATCCGCTCCCAGGCGTCATGGACCCCGTCGCCCAGTCCGTGCAGCAGTCCATCCGCGAGTTGCTCGGCCTTACGGCCGACCCAGGCGTCTCCACCGGCTGGCGCTACGACCTGACGCCCAAGCCGGGTGCCGACCTCTCACCGGCAAGCGCGGCGGAACTCGCCACGCGCCTGCTCGCAAATCCCGTTATCCAGCGCGTCTTCACCGAGCCCTATCACCCCGCCGCGTTCCCTCGCTCCACACGACACGAGAACCTTGTCCGCGATATCAATCTCCTCTCTCTGAATGATGAGCAACTCGTCCGTCTCTCGCGGGATTCGCACCTGTTCCTGTCGCTCGAAGAGATGCGTGCGGTGCAGGCCCATTACCGCTCGCTCAAACGGAATCCCCGCGAGATCGAACTCGAAACCCTTGCCCAGACGTGGTCAGAGCACTGCGTCCACAAGACTTTCAAGAGCACGATTCGCTACTCCTCCCCTTCCCGGAGGGAGGGGGCTGGGGGGAGGCTTTCCGACGTGAACGCTTCCCCCGACCCCATCAACTGGTTGAACCGGCCCGGCCACGACGTACAACCCGACGGCTCGATCATCATCAACAACCTGCTGAAATCGACCGTCGCCGCTGCCACCCACCGTCTGATCGGCGAGGGACTCGACTGGACGCTCTCGATCTTTGTAGACAACTCCGGCGTCATCGCCTTTGACGACGAGCACGCCGTGTGCGTCAAAGTCGAAACGCACAACCACCCGTCGGCGATCGAGCCCTACGGCGGCGCGGCAACCGGCATCGGTGGCTGCATCCGCGATGTCATCGGGACCGGTCTGGGTGCGCGTCCGATTGCCAACACCGACGTGTTCTGCGTCGCCCCGCCCGACACGGCGAGCGTGCCGGAGGGCTGCCTCCCGCCCCGGCGCGTGCTGACGCAGATCGTCGCGGGCGTGCGCGACTATGGCAATCGCATGGGCATCCCCACTGTCTCGGGAGGAGTCCACTTCGATGAACGCTACATCGGCAACCCGCTCGTCTACTGCGGGTGCGTCGGTGTCATGCCCCGCTCACACGTCCGCGGCAAGGTCATTTCGGGCGACCTGATCGTCGCCCTCGGCGGGCGCACCGGGCGCGATGGCATCCACGGCGCGACGTTTTCTTCCGCGGAACTGGAGCACTCCGCCGCCGACGAGTTCTCCCACGCGGTGCAGATCGGCAACGCCATCACCGAGAAGCAGGTGCTCGACGCCATCATGCGCGCGGCGGTGGCCCTGCCTTTGGTGGCTTTGCCTTTGGTGGCTTTGCCTTTGGTGGCTTTGCCTTTGGTGGCCCCGCTCTCCGAGCGGGGCGAAAAGGGCTCGCCACTCTTCTCCGCGATGACCGACTGCGGAGCGGGGGGCTTCTCTTCCGCCATCGGCGAACTCGGCAAGGACACGGGGGCAACGGTCCATCTCGATCGCGCCAAACTCAAGTACGACGGGCTGTCCTTCACCGAGGTCTGGATCAGCGAGGCGCAGGAGCGCATGGTCCTGGCGGTCCCTCCTGCCAACCTCGCCTCGCTCCAGCGCATCTGCGATGAGGAGAGTGTTGAACTCGCGATCCTCGGAGAGTTCGCCCCTCCCGAAGGCTCCGCGCCAGGCAAGCCCGACCTCCGCCTGCTGTTCCGAAGCGCGGAAGTCGGCCGCCTCTCGATGCACCTCCTGCACGAGGGCATTCCCATGCCCACGCGCGAGGCGACCTGGACCCCCCCCACGACTCCCAAGCCCAACCCTCCCACACCCACGAGCAAGGGCGCGGGCGCATCGCTCGAAGCATCCCTGCTGGCGCTCCTTGCGCACCCCACCGTCGCCAGCAAGCACTGGATCATCCGCCAGTACGATCACGAGGTCCGCGCCGCGACCGTCATCAAGCCCCTGGTCGGACCCCTCGGCCGCGGCCCGGGCAACGGAAGCGTCCTCCTCCCCGTCGCCAACTCGACCCGCGGCCTCGCGGTCTCGCAGGGGCTTCAGACCGGCATCGGCGACCCGCTCGTCGGAGGCGATGCCTACCTGATGGCCCTCGCCTCGATCGACGAGTGCGTGCGCAACCTCGTCTGCATCGGCGCGGACCCCGACCGCATCGCGATCCTCGACAACTTCTGCTGGCCCAGTTGCACCAAGCCCGAGAATCTCGGCACGCTCGTCCGCGCGGCCGAGGGTTGCTACGACGGCGCGATCGCCTACCGCACGCCCTTCGTGTCCGGCAAGGACTCCCTCAACAACCAGTTCACGATGCGCGATGGGCGCACCATCGAGATTCCCCCCACGCTGCTCATCACCGGCGTCGGCATCGTGCCCGATGTCCGCAATTGCCTCACCAGCGATGCCAAGCAGCACGGCAACGCGATCCTGCTCGTCGGCGCAACCGGACCCGCGATGGGCGGCTCGCTCTATCAACGGGTGATCGGCATCGATGCCGCGCACGCTGCCACCGCCGCCCACGCCGATGCGCCCAACCTCGGCGTCCCCCCCACTGCCGATGTGCCCCGTGTGAACCTCAAACTCGGCCCTACCGCCGCACGCGTCATTTTCCGCCTGAATGAGATGGGCCTTATCCGCTCCGCCCACGACTGCTCCGAGGGCGGATTGCTCGTGGCACTCGCGGAGATGCTCATCGGCGGCTCGACTCCCGAGCGCCCCATCGGCGCGGCCGTCGATCTTGGCGCGGTGCCGGGCTTGGGTAGCCCCTCTCCTGGTGGCCCCGCTCTCCTGAGCGGGGTGCAGAACGTCCTCGGCCGCACCGTCGCCGCGTTCAGCGAGACGCCCTCACGCTACCTGCTGGAAGTCCGGCACGCGGACCTGCCGGCGGTCAAAGCCACGCTCGCGGCCTCGGGCCTCGCGCGCGCGGTGGTTGCGGTGCTCAATGACTCGGGCACACTCGACCTCAGCGATAAACTGCTTGACCCTATCGCGATCGAAACGCTGGCACAGGCTTGGCGTGCGCCGCTCGATTGGTAGACACGAGTAGAGGCTTGGGCGCACGCCTAAGCGTTCAGCAAGAACGACCAGGCTTGCGCGAGGGCCTCTCCATGTGAGGCCACCCTACTCCTCGTTCGCCACCCTTGCCGCCGCGACGACCTTGTCGCCCTCATCGAGTTTCACGATCCGAACACCCTGCGTGCCCCGGCCTGTCTCGCGGATCTCGCCGACGGGCATCCGCACGGTCATCCCGCCGCGGCTCGTCACCACCACGCCATCGATCGACCACACCCCCAGTGCCGCGACGGCCCGGCCGTTGCGCTCCGAGGCGTTGATATCCACCCGGCCCTTGCCGCCGCGGGACTGCGACCGCATCGGCCCGACTTCGGGCGCGACGCGGTACTCATCGACCGGCGTCCGCTTGCCATAGCCGTTCTCGCAGATGGTCAACAGCGCGAGCGTGGGGTCGATCGTCACCGTCTCATCGCCCTCGCGCCGCATCGGAACGCGCACCGCTCCGATCACCTCATCGCCATCGGCCAGATCGATGCCCTTCACACCCGCCGCCGGTCGGCCCATGACGCGCACATCTTGCTCGTCAAAGCGGATCGACATCCCTGCGGCGGTGGCGAGCAGCACATCGTCGTTGCCAGTCGTTTCCAGAACATCCAACAGGTGGTCATCGTCCTTCAATCCCACCGCGATCAGGCCGCTCTTGTGGACGTTGCGATAGTCCTTCAGCGGCGTGCGCTTGACAATCCCCTGTGAGGACAGGAACGTGAGATAAGTGCTCCCCGCCTCGAAGTTCTTCACCGGCAGGAAGGCCCGGACGGTCTCGCCCTCCTTCAGGTCGATGAAGTTGACGATCGGCCTGCCCTTGCTGGTCCGCGGCAGTTCCGGCAGTTCATACACGCGAATCTTGAACACCCGGCCGGTGTTGGTGAAGCAGAGCAGGTCGTCGTGCGTCGAGGCCACGAACATGTGCTCGATGAAGTCGTCGTCCTTGGTCGCCCCGCCGATGATCCCTTTGCCCCCGCGCGCCTGCTGGCGATAGGTCGAGAGCGCGACGCGCTTGGCGTACCCCTGGTTCGAGATGGTGACGGCCATCTCCTCGACCTGGATGAGGTGCTCGAGGTTGATGCTCGAGCCGCCCCCGCCCTCCTGGATTTCCGTCTGCCGCTCGCCCAGACGCCCGGCGTAACGCGCTCTCATGTACTCACAGTCCGCGATGATGATCGCGTTGACCCGCGCGGGCGTCGCGAGGATGTCCTCAAAGTCCGTGATCTCATCGACGACGCGCCGGTACTCGTCCACCAGCCGCTCGATCTCCAGTCCGACCAGTTGCGCCAGCCGCATCTCGCAGATCTTCTCCGCCTGGATGCGCGTCAGCGATACCCCCGCGCCCCCGTCTCGCTTCTCGGCTCGCAGCACCTGCTCCATCAGGCGGGCCGGAATCTTCGCGGCGAACTCGTGCGAATCCGCGATCCGGAACCGCTTCTCGATGAGTTTTTCGAGCGCCTCCGCCCGCGTCTGGCTCGACCGGATCAGCCGGATCACCTCGTCGATGTCGCACACCGCGAAGATCATGCCCTCCAGAATGTGCGCCCGCTTCTTGGCCTCCGCAAGCAGGTGCGCAGTCCGCCGGCGGATGACCACGCCCCGGTGCTCGATGTAGTACCGGATCAGGTCCTTGAGCGACAGCGTCCGCGGCTGGCGGTTCACCAGCGCGATGTTCGAGATGCTGAAGGTCTGCTGAAGCGGCGTGAACTCGTAGAGTTGGTTCTCGACGACCGCCGCGTCCGCGCCGCGCTTGAGTTCGATGACCACACGCACCGGGCTCTTGGCCGAACTCTCATCGCGCGCATCGGAAATGTCCGTGATGCGCCCGCCCTCGATCGCGTCACTGATGCGCTCGATGAGCGTCGTCAGACCCAGATTGAACGGGATCTTCTCGATCACCAGTTGCTGGCGGTCCTTGGACCCCTCCAGCGGCTCGACCCGCACCCGCCCGCGCAGCGTCACCTTGCCTCGACCCGTCGCATAGGCATCGACAATCCCGCCGATCCCCAGCACCAGCCCCCCGGTGGGGAAGTCGGGGCCCTTCATGCCGCGGCGCAGCACGTTGCCCTGCTCGTCCTTGACGTCCTGCATCAACTCGGCGATGGCGATCTCGGGCCGCTCGACAACGCGCATGATCGAGTCGAGCACCTCCACCGGATTGTTGGGCGAGAGCGAGGTCGCCATGCCCACCGCGATCCCCACGCCGCCGTTGATGAGAAGGTTGGGGAACTTTCCCGGCAGGACCGTCGGCTCCAGCAGACGGTCGTCGTAGTTGGGAACCATGTCCACCGTGCCGAGGTTCAGGTCCTCGAGCATGTCCACCGCCGCCTGCGTCATGCGGGCCTCGGTGTACCTCATCGCCGCGGGCGGATCAGGCGCGATCGAGCCGAAGTTGCCCTGCGGGTCCACCAGCGTGACACGCATACGCCAGTTCTGACCCATGTTCGTCATCGTCGGATAAATGACCGACTCGCCGTGCGGGTGATAGTTGCCCGATGTATCGCCGCAGATTTTGGCGCACTTCAGGTGCTTCTTGCCCGGCCACAGTTTGAGGTCGTTCATCGCGACCAGAATGCGCCGCTGCGAGGGCTTGAGCCCGTCGCGGACATCGGGCAGCGCCCGGTCCATGATCGTGCTCATCGCGTAAGTCAGATATGAGTCCTGGAGTTCCCGCTCCAGACTCAGGTCCACGATGTGCCCCCCGTTGCCTTCCCCGCCACTCTTCCCGGTGCCCTCCGGAGGTCCGCCACCGCCCGGCGGAACCGCGCCGCCGGCACCCGCAGCACTACCGCCACCCGCCGCGCCAGCAGGTCCATTTCCATTCGAACGCACTTGCGCCGGAAGGCGTGTTGGTGCGGCCGTCGCCGCAGAGTTCGGAGGGGTATCGGGCATCCGTTTCCTCGGTTCGATCGGCAGCCGGGGCTAGCCCACGAAACTGCCAAAAACAAGGTGCAACACCGCAGCGGAACCCGCGCCGGCCGCGCGAGAAAACCGAGCGCCCATTCTAGGCAAAACCGACGCGGATTTCCCCGCCGCCGGTCCAGTTCCGCGCCTGTCTTCGCGTTCCGCGTCGACCCCGATTTCGATCCGTTCAGGGCGTCGGCGCAGGGCCTGTTTCGGCCTCTTCCTTGGCCGCACCCGCGCTCAACGCGTCCAGCGACCGCAGAACCTCGACTACCGTCAGCAGCGCCATGCTGGTTGCATCCGGCGGCATCGACTGATCCCACGGCGCAGCACGCACGCCCCCCACTGCCATCTCGACGTTCGGAGCCATCCATCCGATCGACTCGTCGGCCTGCAACTGGCGCAGGAACCGGAGCGACTGCATGAGGCGGCCCAGTTCCGCGTCCCGCTCCCACGGCTCCGTCAGGCGCTCATCCCGAAGCATCGTCGCAATGAACGCTAGTGGGCGTGCGCACTGCCACGTCGGCAGAGGTGATGCCGCCCTGGTGAACACGATCCCGCCCGCAAGGTCGAGCGAGTCGGCATCAAGGTCCGCCGGCACGATCTGGTGCTCCCAGACCTGCGCCCGCATCTCGCGCAGCGCAACGGCGGACGGAATGTCCGCAGGCTTGCCATCGGCGCCCGCGTCCTTGTGCTTGGCCAGTTCGATCTCCGCCCAGCCCAGCCAGGGCATGTGGGAGACGAGCCGCCCCCCGCCGCACGTCGCGAAGACCCGACGAACCGACGAGTCCACGCTCACGACCGCTGTCGACTCGTCGTTCACCGATTCCAACCGCATGGCCATCTTCGGGTACACGGAGTAGACGACCGCCCCCAGCCCCTTTTGATCCTCGGGCAAGTCACGGAACAAGTCCGCTGAGTCTGGCGACGCGCCCGCGATCCGGTTCTTCAGCGCGGAATGACGGCGCATCCAAGGCACGCTGCATTCGGCGGAGAGGTCCAGTCCGGAGAACGTGCAACTCTCGGTTAAAAGGAGCATGAGCGCTGAGGCGGGTTCGATTCGGGTCGGCTCACCCGAGAAGGAATGAACGATTCTGTCCGCGAATGCACCGCTCGCCTTTTCACTCGCCGATCGCAACCCGCCTCGCTCGTTCGCGTGCCGTCGCAACGAGAGCGATGCGAGCGCGGCCGTCTCTTGTCCAAACTCTGCCAACCCCGCGCCTAGTCTCGATCGCAGATGCCCGGCCATCCCCTCCGCCATCTTCCGCAGTTCCGCCGCGGACATCTCCGACTGATCGATCAACCGCGCGCCTCGATACAAAAACACCGGCTCCGCCCCCGGCTTGCACTGCGCCAGGTGCGTCGTGCGGAACTTGTACATCCGAACGCCGTGCCTGGCCCGCAGTTGGCGTGGGTCGTCCAGCGCTGCGGCCGCCCCGCCCTCACCCACTGCCTGTGCGGACACGCCCGACAGCACGCTGTGCGGGAGCGTGCCCGTGGCTATCAGCATCGAAGGGAATGCCGCTGCAAGTTTCCCCGCGCCCCCTATCCCCCCCACTCCCTGCTCCCCCGCGATCGAGGCCGCCACGCCGTCCAGCCCCGGGGAGAGCGTCAGTTCCGCCTCCGCCCATGTCGTCGGCTCAAAGGCGATCAGCGGCCCCGCGAGGTCCACGCTAATCATCATCCGCGAGGCCTGCTCCCGCGCAGCAGCCTCCCGATTCGCATCGTTGGGCAGAATCATCCTTGTGGACGCTTCCGCCATCGCCTCCCGCGTGGCCCGGAGCAGCGCTGCCACACCCGCCTCGCCGGGACTGGGGAACGACTGCCCCCGCCCCACCAGCGCCCCATCAAGCCGCAACTGCACATGCGCGCCGCCGGACAAACCCGCGATTTCGCGCGCCGGCACATCCGCAGCCCACGCCCGCACCCACTCGTTCACGGCCCGATAAGCACTCATCGCCGCCGCCGGAGACGGCGCTCCCTCAACCGCGACTGTTTGTGCAGCGGGCTTCTGGACAGCACGCGCCTGGCCAAAGGCGGCCAGCACAACCGCCACACACATCACCAATGATGCGCGAACGCCACAAACCGTGGTGCGGAAACTCATCGCCTGCTCCTGCGGTGCTACGTTCATGGGACGATCCGCACCCTCGCGGCCTTGCGACGCCAAAGGCACAGGCTCAGAACTGACTTGGCACGGTGGTTGTATCCAAGTCCCTCAGACATCTGGAGATAGGACATGCTCTTCGCCCTCACCCACCTGAATGAAAACCGCCGCAAGATCGCCCTGCTCGCCGTGCTGAGTTTCATCGCACTCTGCTAGAGCAGGTTATACGGCCCGTGCCGCCCGCCGGAGCCGCTCGGACCGCTGTCCCGACGTTGAAAAATGAAAACGCCCGACCTGTGAACCAGGCCGGGCGTCGTTTGCGTTTACGGACCTCTTCCCGGAACCCGGGTCAGAGCGAGATCTTGTCGGTGCCCATCGCGCCGTGGTCGTTGTCCATGCCGCCGCGCTTCGGAGACTTCTTACCTTCCTTGCGAGGAGCGGCCGTGCCGCCCTCGGCCGCGCCCGCTGCGGGCGCATCGGTCCCCGAAGTGTCACCCCACTGGGCACGCTTGAGCGAGAGCCCGATCTTGCGGTCCTCGATATCGACCCGCAAAATCTTGACATCCACCTCGTCGGCCGGCTTGACCACGTCCATCGGGTTCTCGACCTTGTGGTCGGCCAACTCGGAGATGTGCAGCAGGCCCTCGAGATCGTTCTCGAGTTCGACGAACACGCCGAAGTTGGTGATCTTCGTGACCTTGCCGCGGACAACCATGCCCGGCTTGTAGGCATCGGGGATGGCGTGCAGCCACGGATCCTCGTGCAGTTGCTTGACGCCAAGGGCCACACGCTGCTTCTCGCGATCGACATCGAGCACGACGCAGCGAACCGCGTCGCTCTTCTTGTAGACCTCGTTGGGGTGCGTGACCTTCTTGGTCCACGAGATGTCCGAGACGTGCAGCAGGCCGTCGATGCCAGGCTCGATCTCGACGAACGCGCCGTAGTTCGCCAGGTTGCGGACAGTGCCCTCGATGACCGTGCCGGGCGGGTATTTCTCGCCCACCAGTTCCCAAGGGTTCACCTCGGTCTGCTTCATGCCGAGGCTGATCTCCTGCTTCTCCTTGTTGATCTCAAGGACGACGACCTCGACCTGCGCGGCAGGCTGCACCAGTTCCGACGGGTGGTTGACGCGGCGCGTCCAGGACATCTCGGAGATATGCACGAGGCCCTCGATCCCGGCCTCGAGCCGGACGAACGCGCCGTACGACATGATGTTCACAACCTCGCCGGTGACGCGCGAGCCGACCGGGAACTTCTTCTCGATCTCCTCCCACGGAGAGATTTCGAGTTGCTTCATCCCCAGCGCGATCTTCTCCTTCTCGCGATCGACGTTCAGAACCTTCACGGTCACCTTCTGATCGATGCGGAGAACATCCGACGGGTGGTTCACCCGGCCCCACGACATATCCGTAATGTGCAGCAGCCCGTCGATGCCGCCCAGGTCCACGAACGCGCCGAAGTCGGCGATGTTCTTGACCGTGCCGTTGACGACCATGCCCTCCTTGAGGTTCTCCATCAGGCGCTTCTTGGCCGACTCGCGCTCCTCCTCGATGAGTTTGCGCCGCGAGATGACGATGTTGCGACGCTCCGTGTCGATCTTGAGCACCGAGGCGCGGATGTCCCGCCCGATGTACTCGCCGATCTCGCCGGGACGCCGCACGTCCACCTGCGACGCGGGCAGGAAGACCGGCACGCCGATATCGACGAGCAGGCCGCCCTTGATCTTGCGCATGACCCGGCCCTCGACGATGTCGCCCTCGCGCGTCGTGTCGATGAGCCGCTGCCAGTTGAGCATGCGGTCGGCCTTGCGCTTCGAGAGTTCGACCAGGCCGCCGTCGCCGTCGAGTTTCTCCAGAAGCACATTGACCTTGTCGCCGACTTTGATCGCGTCCGCGTTGTCAAACTCCTCGCGCGGCACCAGGCCCTCGGACTTCAGGCCCGAGACCTCGATCACCACATCGTCGCCGGCGAAGCCGATGACGCTGCCCTCATAAATCTGCCCGGGCGCGAACGACTGGATCGCGCCGCCGAGGAGCGATTCCATGTCGCCCTCGGCCACCGTGGCACCAAGGGCCTCGGAGATCAGCGTCGTCGCCTCATCGTCGAGCATGCCAAGGGACGCAATCAGATTCTCATCAACCATGTGTGTGTGCTTTCCGAACAATGCTGCTTCGCGGCCGCCGGCGCAGTTGAAATCAGAAACTCCGGTGGGGGGGAAGGATGGCACGACCGCACCTGAAAAATCAGGCCGCCTGGTCTTCAACCGGCGGCCTCAACAGGGGATCGGGCATCCTGATGCCCCACAGGGGCGGCAAGGGGTGATCGAACGCCGCTCCGGCAACATGCAGGAGATTCGCGGCCCGGCTTTCCGCCGGAGCGGCAAGGATAGTCCGAACTCGACCACGCGGCCAATGAAACGGCCCTGTGCTCACTCTGTTGTTGGCAGACTCCGCATCGCGGCGTCCAGCCCGCCTTCCCCGCCGTCGAGTGCTCTGAGCCAATCCGGAAGGTGCCGGGCGAACGCCCCGCGCGCCAGCACGCGATCCGCCCCGGCAAGGCGCGCGGCCTCGAACGCCTCTGTGGCGACGTGCGGACCGAAGGCGAGAACGCGGACAGCTCGCTGCGGCGGGGTCGCGTTCGGGCCTCGAAGATGCTGGATCAACTCGACAGCGGTCTGCAGCGCATCAAGATCGACCACCAGCGCCTTCACCGGGGAATCGGCGAGCCTTGCCTCCAGCATCTCGACAGTCCGGGCCGGGCGGGCGGCGATGCCCAGGGCCTCGGCGGTTCCCTTGATGCGCGTGGCCCAGAAGAGATCGGCCGCGTGGTAGAGTATCATCTGTTTCGCTCCGTCCGGGCGACCGGCATGGGGGGAAGCGAGCTTCCACACGCCGCAGCCGGCGCGTTTCCCTGCTTTGTCGTCCACCGGGCGGAGCGTACACCGCCAGACGGATGACCGGCTAGGGTCGGCATTCAGACGGGCAACACGCGGGCAAGTGGCCCGCACGCACCTTCGAGTCCGCTCCGGCGGCACAACCACCATCACGCACCAGGTGAGCAATCAATGACCACGATCGCCCCATCGAAGCCGTCCTCAGCGCCACGCCGCGAGTTGTTCAAGAGCCCGGTATTCGACGAGGTCGGGCTGCCGCGCGACCCGAACAACCTGTATCTCCAGACCGTGGACACCATGCTCACGGCCGCGGAACTGATGGAACTCCCTTACGAGATCCAGTTGATCCTCGCGCAGCCCAAGAACGAGATCATGGTCCACTTCCCCGTCCGCATGGACGACGGGACGTTCAAACTATTCAAGGGCTACCGAGTCCAGCACAACAACGCGATCGGGCCGTACAAGGGCGGGCTCCGCTTCCACCCCGATGTCCACCTTGACGATGTGAAGTCGCTTGCGCTGCTGATGACGATGAAGACCTCGCTGGTCCGCGTGCCCTTCGGCGGCGGCAAGGGGGGCATCAAGGTCGATCCGCGCAAGCACTCAAACGCGGAGATGGAGCGGATCGTCCGCCGGTTCACCACGGCCATCGCGCACCAGATCGGGCCTGACTACGACATCCCCGCGCCCGATGTCGGCTCGACCGCGCAGCACATGGCGTGGATCGCCGACACCTTCACGTTCCTGTCGGAGATGGGCGGGCATCAGCCCGAGGCCGTGATCACCGGCAAGCCGGTTGAGTACGGCGGCTCGCTCGGTCGCGAGAAGGCGACCGGTCAGGGACTGGTCGATGTGCTCGTGGAACTCGCGCCCGAACTCGGAATCAAGATCGAGGGCATGACCTTCAGCCTCATCGGCTACGGCAACGTGGGCTCGTGGACGGGGCGCATCCTCGGGAAGATGGGCGCCAAACTCGTGACGGTCATGGACCACACCGGCGCGATCCGCAACGACAAGGGTCTGGATACCGAGGCCCTGGCCGCGCATGTGACAAAGAGCGGCGGTGTCGCCGGCTTCGCGAGTTCGACAAAGGTCTCGACCGAGGAGTTCTACAAGACCAAGGTGGACGCGTTCATCCCCGCCGCGCTCGAGCAGATGGTCAAGGAGCCCGAGGCCCGGCTGATCAACGCCAAGGTCATGGTGGAGGGCGCGAATGCCCCGACCACGCCCGCGGGCGACCGCGTGCTCACCGAGCGCGGCATCGAAGTCATCCCCGCCATCCTCGCGAACGCGGGCGGCGTCACCGTGTCGTACTTCGAGTGGGTGCAGAACAAGAGTTGCGTGAGTTGGGATGCCGAGGAGGTCGATCAGGCCTTGAACCGCCACATGGTGATGGCCGCGCGCCGCACCAAACTCTCACGCCAGAAGTACAACTGCGACATGCGCACCGCTTCGTACGTTGCCGCGCTGGAGAACATCGGCAAGGTCTACCAGATCCGCGGCATTTTCCCGTAACCGCCCCAGCAGTGACCCCTCAAACCCAGCGGGTCGGCTCCGGCCGGCCCGTTTTTCGTTTGTGCGCTACGCGGCCTGCCGCGCCTGAACGCCCCGCGCGGCCACGACCACCTGGCTGACCCAGCCGCCATAGCCGTTGCGACGAACACCCGAGGCCGCGTAGTCCGGGAGCCATGTGGACCCGTCAACCAGGTACGAAAAGTCGTGGTCCCCGGCGGTAAGATCGAGCCGGACGAACCACCACCCGCTACTGTCGCGAAGAAGGTGGATCGGGCTCTCCCGCCAGTTGGTGAACGCGCCGACCAACTCGACGCTCAAAGCCTGTGGCAGGTACACACGGAACAGGTGCGTGAAGCCGGTTTCTACTACAACCATCCCGAACCTCCTGGGTCAGACCGCGCTTCCGTTCGCCTGCGCTGTGCGCGCCGGCCGGTTGTTATCGGAGAGCCGATGCGCCGACTTGTGCCCCTTGGTCATCGCTTTTCTCGCGATCGCTGCTCTCGGTGCCTCGCCCGAGGTCCGAGCGGTCTCTGACGCTGCCGGCTCGCATCTTTCCCAGGGCCAACTGGCCGACCGACAAGTCTCTCCCGCGCTCGGGGCATGGGCGCGGCCGGGCGCGGTCCTCGTGCTGCCCATCGACCCGTCGGACGCCGAGCGTGCCCGTGGCACGGTCCCGGCAAAACTCACCGGCGGCGCGGTGCTTTACGCGCCCCTCATGTGGATCGGCAGCGACCCAGATGCGACGCCGCCACCGCTGCGAACGCCCGAAAGCCCTGGCGAGGCGCTGGTGGCGCGGCGAGCGGCCGGATGGATGAACGGGCCTGACCTGGGTTGGCGGTGGCGATCATTCAGTGCGAGCGAGGCTGCGGCACGCGGGGAGCGAACGGGGCAATCCCCGATGCCGACCGACGGACGCTGGTACCTGGTGATCGACATGCCGCCCGAAGCGTCGGGCCAGGATCTGGTGCTCGGCAACCGAACCGTCACGCTGGGTTGGATTCGTCCCGCGCCGTTTGTTCGCCCGGCCGTGGCACCCCCGGCCGCGGCGGGCTGGCTGAACGCGTGCCTCTCCGCCGCGAGCCGGTCCCCTCTGACACGCTGGCGCGCACGCCTGGCGACCGGCGCACCGCTCCTCGCGCCGGGACCCGCTCGCGACGAGTTTGAGGACCGCGCGGTCGAAGCCCTCGCAGAGCAGATCGAGTCTCAGTGGGGCGAAGTGCTCGAGCGGCTCGCCGCGGCCGATGCTGAACTCGCCGCGCGGCTGCGGGGAAGACTCACCGCGACGGCCGATTTTCATGGGGTCGCGTTGCCTGCATGGCCGCCCGATGATACCGCGCTCGATCAGTTGCTCCGTGATCTTCTCTCACCCGCCCTCTCAGCACGAGAACGGTCGCGCAAAGGACAGGACTGGCTCCACAGCCAGCCCGAGCACGCGGCTTGGATCGCCGACGATGCGAGCCTCATCGATCCCGAGTCGGGCATCCCCGGCGTGCGCGTGGCAGGTCTCACACTCGACCCCGGCGCGGGCCCGACAGCCCTTTCCCTCAAGTGGCCCTCCGCCGACCGCGCCGAAGAACTGGCAACACTCGCCCCCGCCACCGTCGGCTCAACAGTGGTGGCTATTCCGGTAGCGGCCCGCACCGAACCGGGCCTGGATGTGAGCATCGGCGGGTGGAGCGCCCGGCGCATCGTCCTGCCCGGACCGCTCGTGGCCCGCCCGCCGGGCTTGCCGCTCGCCCCGTTCTTCGAGGAGTGGTCGCTCCGCTCGTGGCTCGCTTCCTGCACGGACACCGGCGACACCCGTACCGGCCCGAGTCCCGCGGGGCTTGGCCGCATGGTCGCGGACCCCCGATGTGCAACGGCCGCGATGCTCATCGCGCAGGACCGAGTGGGCATCGGCGAACAGGAGCTCGCGACGTCCTGGGTGCTGTATCTTGAATGTCGAACCGAGCGAGTCCCGACAGCGGCGCGGGATGTCACTCAGGCCCCGGCGGGTTCGCGCCCTAAGGACGAGGTGATTGTCGCTCTCGCGGGTGTGGGCGGGCAAACGACCCTCCGCGTCTTTGCCGATGGGCAGATTGTCACGTCCCAGGGGAACACGTTCCGGGCGCCTGTGGAGCGCACCGCCGAGGGCTGGATGGCCTGGGTTCCGCTTCCGCAGAACATCATCGGTGACGGCCTCTGGGTCCGGCTCGGTCTTGCCCGCCTGGATGACACCGGAAGGCGGTCATCCTGGCCGCGCCCGATTTTTCCTTGGGAGAGTGTCCCATCGCACGCGGGTGTGAGCCTGGGTGATTGGAGCGGCGTGCGCGAACAGGACCGACGCTGACGCTACGTTTCGAGACGCGAGGGGAGCGTGGCCAGAATATTCTCGACGATCGAATCCGCGCTCACACCTTCGGCCTGCGCCTCATAGTTCAGGATGAGCCGGTGCCGCAGCGCGGGGAGCGCGACCTGCTGGATATCAACGATGGAAGCCGCCGCCCGACCATCGAGCATCGCGCGGCACTTCGCCGCCAGCACGATCGACTGTGCTGCCCGGGGCGATGCGCCGAGGCGCACATAGCGATCCACCAGCGGGGTCGAGAAACTCTCATGTGCATCACCGTCCCGGATCCTTGATCGCGGGTGCGTCGCAAGCACCACACGCACCGCATAGTCCTGGACCGGCGGCGCAATCACCGCCCGCTGCACCAGCCGCTGGTACGTCACGATCTGCTCGCCGTTGAGCACCGGCTCGACCTCCGCGTCCTTTCCTGCGGTTGTGCGATCGAGAATCTCGGTGAGTTCCCGCCGATTCACCGAGGCCACCAGCAACTTGAAGAAGAAACGGTCGAGTTGGGCCTCGGGGAGCGGGTATGTCCCCTCTTGCTCGATGGGATTCTGCGTGGCCATCACCAGGAACGGGCGCGGCAGCGCGTGCGTCACGCCTCCCACCGTGACACTTCGCTCCTGCATGGCTTCCAGCAGTGCCGACTGCGTCTTGGGCGTTGCGCGGTTGATCTCATCGGCGAGCACGATCTGTGCGAACACCGGACCCTTCTGAAACACAAAGCTCCGCGATGCCCCACCACCCACCCCGGCTCGCTCCAGTTCCATCACCACGGTTGTCCCGGAGATGTCCGCGGGCATGAGATCCGGCGTGAACTGCACACGCGAGAAATCCAGCCTCAGGGACTTGGCGAGCGTGCGGATGAGCAGCGTCTTGCCCAGGCCCGGCACGCCCTCAAGCAGCGCGTGGCCATCGCAGAACAGGCACGTCAGCACCCCATCCACGACCTCATCATGCCCAACGATCACCCGCTGAATCTGCCGACGGACGGCGGCGTAATGAGATCGGAAGCGCTCAATCGCGTCGAACGCGGCATCGGCCGAACTGTCTGCACTTACGGGCTCGTGAACATTATCCGGCGGCATGTGATCCCTATTGGCGGTCAGAAGGGCGAGTAATCAGACCAGGCGGACCCCGTTTACCCGCAAATGTATCAGTATTTTGTTCGGGATCAATCAGGTTTACCGCTAAACACTTCGTCTTTTTGTCAGCATGAGGTAGTCTACGGTCTAACTTGTGCCTGCTTCACTCACCGACTTGCATCGTTGGGGAGTGGCTCATTTGGTCAATGGGCCTCGTTTCGGGCATAAGTGGTCCGGTTCAGTGAGACGAGGAGTCGGAATGCAACTTCAAGTCACAGCCCGCCCGGCTCGAATGCTTGGCGCATGCTTGGCAGGTTTCGCCGTCAGTTTGGCATTTGGTGACGGAGCCTGGCTGCCCAAGAGTGGTCCCATCCAGACATCCCCAGACGGCGCGTTCGTGTGGTGCGTAAACCCAGACCACGACAGCGTCACGCGCCTGGCGACAATCGACAACAGCATCATGGAGTTCGCGCTCCCTGCCGGCACGGTGCCCAACAAGCCCCGCGCCCTCTCCGTTCGGCCCGGCGGTGCGGAAGTCTGGGTCGCAGGCCATGATTCCGACACCCTCTACGTTCTCGATGCCGCCACCGGCATGAACATCGCCACCATCCCGCTCCCCCACGGCAGCGGTCCCATCGCGATTGCATTCTCCCCGAGCGGCGATCAAGCACTTGTGGCCATGTTCCGTTCGAGCACGGTCTCGGTCATTGATCCCTCCACGAGGACGGTGGTCAAGTCGTTCGCCAACATGCCCGCCAAGCCGCTGTCGATCACCTACAAGGGCGCGACGACCGCTTACGTCGCCCACCAGTTCAACGATGGTGAACACGGCTACCTCAGCCTGATCGACACCGCATCGCTTTCGCTCGATTCGATCCATCGCATCCGAAGCATCGATCCCAAGTTCAACTTTCAGATTCCCACCGAAGATCCGCAGATCCCCGAGGGCGGATGGGTCTTTCCCACCTCGCACATCGCGGTGGTCGGGCAGACCGGCGAACTCTGGCTCCCGATGCAACTCCAGAATATCCGGGCACAGATACTCACTTCGGACACCGTGATCCAGGCCGCGGTCGTGAAGATCAACACGGCCACCAACATCATCGACCTGAACAACCGCGTGGTCTTCACGGCTCTGTTCGCGCACAACCAGACCGCACCGTTCACGATCCTGGGCGACGGCTGGAACGCCGGTGTCGCCGGCCCGTCGGACATCGCCCTCAGCGGCGATGGCTCGATCGCGCTGCTCTCGATGTCGAGCAGCAACGATGTGCTCGTAATGGCCACCTCCACTGGAATCTCACGCCCCATGGGCGCGCCTCCGCTGCCCGAAGTTCCGGTCGGCGACAACCCTATCGGCCTGACTTGGAGCCCTGTCAGCGACAGGGTCTACGTCCTGAACTACTTGTCCCGTGACATCTCCGTCATCAACCCCGCGACATGGACCGAGACCGCGCGCGTCCCCGCCGTCATCTCCCAGGAACCCTTGGCCGCGGACGTCCTGCTGGGTGCAAAGGTCTTCAACTCAAGCGCCGACATCGCCCTCAGCAACAACGGCAAGGTCTCGTGCGCATCCTGCCATCCAGGCGGTGAGACCGACGGCCTTATCTGGGACTTTTCGACCATCGGGGCCGGCCGGCGCAAGACCCTGACCATGCGCGGCCAGGCGATCTCCATGGCCCCGCTGGCCAACGGTCGCGGCCAACTCCACCGCTCCGGCGACCGCGATGAACTCCAGGATTTCGACTTC
>Ga0163144_10004605_pt1 | contig 30973 bp, 25 predicted proteins | sample OliLak19BULKMAT1_FD_123175 | JGI IMG/M metagenome (GOLD analysis project Ga0163144, IMG submission 123175) | Freshwater microbial mat bacterial communities from Lake Vanda, McMurdo Dry Valleys, Antarctica - Oligotrophic Lake LV.19.BULKMAT1 | ecosystem: Environmental > Aquatic > Freshwater >... | reverse complement strand
TTTGCCAGCAGGGTCGCCGCCGCTTCATCGTCACTGATGTAGTCGCTGCAATAGACGTAGCCGTTGCCGGTGCGATGTTGCAGAGGAATGCGCCACTGCCAGCCGGCGCTGCGCGCGGTGGAGCGCGTATACGGCGTGATCTCATCGACAGAACGGCAAGGCACTGCCATCGCCCGATTGCACGGCAAATACCGCGACCAGTCTTCATAGCCAGTGTGCAGCGCCTGTTCAATCAACAAGCCACGGAAACCCGAGCAATCAATGAACAGATCGCCGGCGATTCGCTCACCGCTTTCCAGCTCAACAGCCTCAATAAAACCATCATCAGCGCGCAACAGCGTGGTCTTGATCTTGCCCTCAGTGCGCATCACCCCACGCGCCTCGGCTTTCTCGCGCAAGTACCGAGCATACAGGCCGGCATCGAAGTGGAACGCATAGGCGATGTTGGACAAAGGCGAGTTCTGGATATTGGGCGAACGCATGAACTTGTTCTTGCGCGAAGCAATGGCATTGAACGTGTATTCACCGATATCCGGTCCGGTTTCACCGCTTAGATGCAATCGCAGCCAGTAGTGATAAAACTGCACCAGTCCCAGATCGCGTCCGCCGGTGGTGCCAAAGGTATGGATGTAGCGGTGGCCAAGGCGGGTCCAATTGACGAACTCAATACCCAGTTTGAAGGTGCCTTGGGTGCGCGCAATGAACTCGTCTTCATCCAGCCCCAGGGTGGTATTGAAGTGCCGGATCTGGGGAATGGTGGCCTCGCCCACGCCCACCGTGCCGATCTCCTCAGACTCCACTAAACGAATCTTCACCGTGGGCGGCAGCACCTTCGATAGCAGGGCGGCCGACATCCATCCGGCGGTACCACCGCCCACAATCACAATGGTCTGAATGCGATGGTCTTCCATAATCTCGATGCCACAAAACGAAGCCGCGGATGTTAGCCTGAAAGTCGTTCAGTTTCGCCCGATTTTGTCATTTCGACCGAAGGCAGGCATCTTGTGCTGGGCGGTTTGAGATCTTTCCCTGCGGTCGAGATGACAAGCCATCACGCTCAAGGCAATAAAGTTCTTGGCGCTGAGTCGCATGCTCCGCGGTGGCTCCGAGCCATAGATAGCGGTTATCCGGTCTCGAACCGGGCCGACTCGAACCGGGCCGTCGCTGCAAGCGCGCTATCGGGCCTCGGTGGCTTGCGTGGGCGGCCGGCTGAGGCGGTAGACCACATGGTCCTGCACTGGACCAAGATACGCTGGCTGCCAGCCGGCATCGCGCGCCATGACCTCGAAGCGCTGCTGCGCCCACGGACGCATCACGAACACACGGCCGGATACACCGGGTTCGCGCAGATCGTCGTACACGGTGTCATCGAAGGGCGCGTCCGACACCGGCTTGCGCGCCAAGTCGCCATCAAAATCGATCTTCTCAATCTGCGCGCGCAGGTAAAGATGCAAGCCGTAGCGCGCCATGTCGTTAACGAACACCACTTCCGTTGGCGCAAAGGGCACGACGACCCGCAAATCATCGGCCCATTGCCGCGCATTCTTGTGCAGCGGAAGGCGCGCGGCCTGAGCGGCCGGAAGCAGGTGCGCCCAATGCGGCATGCTGGCCAGCAGGGCCTTCAAGCCGACAACGCCAGCGGCAAACAGCGCCAGCGCGGTCATACGCGTCCAGCGCCAGGCCATGTGCTGCAATGCGCGGCCGAAAAGGAGTGCAAGTGGCGCGAAAAGCGGCAAAACGTACAGCGCGAGGCGGGATCGGGAAAGCATGAAGATCAGCAGCGACACGCCGATCCAAACCAGCAGCAGGCGCGTAGGTTCGTCGGCATTGCGCCAGCGCAGTCCGACCCGTCGCGCGACAGCCACAGCCCACGGCCACCACGGCAGCGTGCCCAAGCCCAGGGTCAGCCCATACACATAGAACCCACCCCACCACTGCGGATTACGATGGTGGATATCGGTAGCCACGCGCTCGAACACTTCGTCGTAGAGGAAGTACGCCAGCAGGCCCTCGTGCCGCGAAATCACCAAGGCATACCAAGTGAAGCCAATGAGTGCGAAGGCGATGAGGCCGAGCGGTGGAAACAGGTGCAGGCCGCCTTTGTGCAGGCCGCCTTTGCGCGAAAAGTGGAAGACGACCACAGCGGCCAGACCCAGCAGACCGGGCGGGCCTTTGGTCATGAAGGCCAGACCAAACGCCGCCCACATGCCCACGATAAACCCAGGCCGGGCTTCGAAGCGCGCGATGGCATAGCAGGCCAAAGCCAAGGTGGTTGCGAAAGCCAGCGGCGTGTCGGTGGTCACGACATGGGCGGCCAGCAGCGGCACCGGCATGGTGGCGTAGATCAGTGCGGGCAGCCACGGGCGCTGCGGCGAGAAGTGCCGGCCTATGCGCAACAACAGGGCCACGACAGCCAAGAAGGCCAGCGCGTTAGGAAGGCGCGCCGCCCATTCGTTCCAGCCAAACACGCTCACACTGGCCGCGATGGCCCAGTACGTAACCGGTGGCTTGGTGAAATGGAGGGACTCATGATGCCGATACAGGCTGACGAAATCGCCGGTTTGCAGCATTTGCAGAGCCACGTTGGTAAAGCGGCCTTCATCAGGGTCCCAAATCCCACGCGTACCTTGGAAAGCAAACACCAGCAGGGCGGCCAAGAGCATCACCAGGACAGCAGGGCGGCGCAGTAGCGGGGAATGCGTCAGGGCGATGCGCAGCGTGTTGTGGGCTCGCAATATGATCTCTTACGCAGATTGCTGAAAATCGTGCATGGCTTCGAGCCAGCCCGAAGCATGAAACTCGTCGCCAAAATCCTTATTGCCTGGATCATAGTGGCTTGTCATCTCGACCGCTGGGAGGGATCTCAAACCGCCTAGAACGAGATTTCTCCCTGCGCTCGAAATGACCATGGTGGGCGTCGGAAACAACAGTGCGGTCGAAATGACACAGCCGCCAACCGTCATTCTGCGCGCAGCCGCAAGGCGCAGTCGCGGAATCTACCAGCGTCGACAAAACAGCAGGCGTACCTGTCTTCTCGACCGCAGGGAGAGATCTAAAGCCGAAACGAGCGTGCTGGGCAGCCACGTCCGGTCATTGGGACGAGCGCAGCGATGCGGCAGCAGGGCAGGATCTAGAACGCTTTGATCATTTCGTCGGCAAACTCGGAGCACTTAATCTCGGTGGCGCCATCCATCAAGCGCGCAAAGTCGTAGGTGACGCGCTTGTTGCCAATCGCGACATTCATGGCGCGAATGATCGCGTCGGCAGCTTCGGTCCAACCCATATAGCGCAGCATCATTTCGCCCGAAAGAATCACCGAACCTGGATTGACTTTGTCCAGATTGGCGTACTTCGGGGCCGTGCCGTGCGTGGCTTCGAACACTGCGTGGCCAGTCATGTAGTTGACGTTGCCGCCGGGTGCGATGCCAATACCGCCGACTTGCGCCGCGAGTGCGTCTGAGAGGTAGTCGCCGTTGAGGTTCAAGGTGGCGATCACGTCGAACTCTTCCGGTCGGGTCAGCACTTGCTGCAGCGTGATATCGGCAATCGCGTCCTTGATCACCACCTTGCCGGCGGCGACCGCGGCCTTTTGCTCAGCGCTGGCTTGCGCCTCGCCCTTGGCTGCCTTGGTGCGCTCCCACTGATCCCAGGTGTAGACCTGGTCGGCAAACTCGCGCTCAGCGAGCTGGTAGCCCCAGTTGCGGAACGCGCCCTCGGTGAACTTCATGATGTTGCCCTTATGGACAATCGTGACGCTGGATTGCTGGTTGGCAATGGCGTACTCAATGGCGGCGCGAATCAAACGCTCGGAGCCCTCCTTGCTGACCGGCTTGATGCCGATACCCGAGCTCTCCGGAAAACGGATCTTATTGAATTCTTTTGGAAAATGTTCTTTCAGCAGGGCGAGAAATTTCTTGTTTGCTTCGCTGCCCTGCTCGAACTCGATCCCGGCGTAAATGTCTTCGCAGTTCTCGCGGAAGATCACCATATCGACCTTTTCCGGGCTCTTCACTGGGCTCGGCACGCCCTTGAACCAGCGCACCGGCCGCAGACAAACATAAAGATCGAGCATCTGCCGCAGCGCCACGTTCAGTGACCGAATACCGCCGCCGACCGGCGTGGTCAGCGGACCCTTGATGCTGATCAGGTACTCACGGCAAGCATCCACTGTTGCGTCTGGCAACCAGGTCTGAAACATGTCATTCGACTTTTGCCCCGCGTAGACCTCCATCCAGTGGATCTTGCGCTTGCCGCCATAGCATTTGGCAACCGCAGCATCCAGCACGCGGACCGAGGCGCGCCAGATATCGGGGCCGGTGCCGTCGCCTTCAATGAAGGGAATGATCGGCTGATCGGGGACGTGCAGCTGTCCGTTCGCAATCGTGATCTTGCTGCCGCCGACGGGGACGGCTGGATTCGGACTGCTCATGGTGTGCTCCAAGTTGGCTACGTGAAGGCGCCAATCATAGCGCGTCGTACGCGGCGGGCTGGCTATCGGCCTGTCGGGCTTTTAGGGTGAGATGCGTTGCGTGGCTGAACGGATGGATGCAAGGCGCGGCGCGCAGCCAATGGCTCTCCCAGGGGTAAGCGCCACAACGCAGCAGACGCCGCGCAGACCCGCAATCCGAACCACCGGACGTGCTTTTGGCGACCATAAGTACAGCATTGAACCGGAAAATCCAAAATCCTTCACTAAGCGTTGATCCAAGCGGAGAGCCCAAAGGACTTCCGGCGCACAAGCGGGGAAAGCATGACAGGCGGCTAGGCCTCCGCGCGATTTCCAACCGGGTTGATACGAAATTGCGCCAATTTACGTTTAGCTCATTTGAGAGTGTTACTCGCACTGCAATCAGGGCAGAACTCAGGTCCATGCGAATGGATGCGTCCACTTACTGAACTTTTTTCGAGGATCTCATGGCCAATTCCTACTTGGTTGCAGTTGACGGCGTAAGGCTTTCTGGCGACCCGCACGCGGCACTGTCGTTCCAGTGTCAGCCTGGCGAGCTGATCGGCCTGCTGGGTCCACCGGGTTCAGGCAAGAGCGCGCTGCTGGATGTGCTGGACGGGCTTGCGCAGCCAGTCAGCGGTAGCGTGGAGATTTGCGGCACGCACCCGGCGCGGATGAGCAACCCGCAAAAGCGCGACGTCGGATTCGTGTTTCAGCAGTGCGCGCTGCCGGTCCACATGCGCGTGCGTCAAATGCTGAGTCTGCTGTGGGGCATGGTGCCAAGCGACGATAGCGATCTCAATCTGATCGATCAGCTGGGCTTGTCGGACGCACTTGACTGCGTGGTGGGTGATTTGTCCGCAGCATTGCGGCAGTGCCTTAGTGTTTACCTTGCGCTGCACGGTCGGCGTCGGGTTTGGATCATGGATGAGCCCACCGCAGCGCTGAATCACTCGCAGCGGCGTCTGATTTGGGACTGCATGCTCAGCAAGCAGCGCCGGCACGGCATAGGCGGCGTCATTGCCTCCAGCAACGGTCTTGAGGTGGCTGCACTTTGCCAGCGCGTGTATTGGATGGACCGCGGTAGGATCATCGGCGAGGCCGCTGCCGACATGCTGCTGGGCCATCGAAGCATGAGCAAAAGCGGCGCGTTCGCCAGCGATTACGCAAGACCGCAGCAAGCCATCCAACGCGACACGCAACAACAGCTTGAGGCGGCCTGATCATGAGCTTCGCGACCCCCAGCCACTGGCAAACACTTTTTGTGTTCACGCGCATGTCGTTCGAGCATTCCCATCGTCACGTTGGCCTGTGGTTGCTTGGCTTGACGCTGCCAATTGTGCTGCTTTCGATGCTCGGTTACGCCCGGCTCCTGCACGCACCAGCGCCCCTGACGCAAATTGGCATTGCCGCCGACCTGCCCTTTTTGCCCACGCAGCTGGGCCTTGATCAAACCGTGTTCCAGATCCAGCCCGAAGTGAGCAAGCCTGGCGAACTGGTGCGTCGCGCGGATCTGCGCATCGGTATTGAGCGCGCCACTGACGGCGCCATCGTGGTGCATTCAAGCGCCTCGGATCAACCGCTCGGGCTGCTGATCAAGCAGCGCGTTGAACTCAGCGAACCCGGTTGGACGGTGCGCCAGGAAATTGCGCGCGACGACCAGCGCGCGCTGCAGTATTTGCCCAGCATCCTAGTCATCAGCCTATTGAATATCGGCTTGCTGTTGGCGGGCGCAAAGCTGTCGCGCGAGCGCAGCACGCACTCCCTGCGCATCTTTCAGGTTCTGCCGCTTCCGTTCTGGACTTACGTGCTGGCGGAGTGGATCACCAAGCTGGTGCTCGGCTCAATGGCGACCATCCTGGCGCTGCTGGCAGCAAGCTTGCTCATGGGTGCCGAGTTGAGCCTGCGCCAGCTGACCTTGGTGCTGATGGTCTCGGCCCTGATATCCACCGCGTTTATCGGTCTTGGGGTCGCCGTGGCCTGCCTGGTGCAGGACCATGGCCGCGCGCTCGGCATCTTTGTCGCGGTGAACCTGCTGCTCGCGGTTTTCGGAGATCTGTTCTTCGCCTCGGAAAAATATCTCATCACCGAACTGGTGGCACTGGTGCTGCCAAGCAGCTATGGCGCCGACCTGTTGCGCGGCTTGATCCTGGATCAGGGTTTCCAGCTTGCGCCCACCCTGTCAATTCTCTACCTGCTGGTATTTAGCGCCCTCATGTTCGGCTTTGCCGCACGCAAGCTGGGCCGCCGCGCGGGCGCATGAGCAAGTGAGCCCATGAGCAAATCTGGCCGACGCTGCGCATACCCACAGTTCTTGGCGCTGGCTGCGACCGCTGCGCGGCGCACTCGCCTGGCAAAAACATCGCAAGCAGGAACGCTGTGGTGAGGAACCGGGTGCTGGCCCTGGACGTTTCGCATCGCAGCCGCCTGCACCTGCGGCACTTGCTTTATGAGCTGAGTGCGCAGATCAAGCAGCAGGGTGGAGAGGTGATTGCGCTCGACCATGAGCTGCGATCGCCCAACATCGTGCTGCAGCTTCTGATTGATCCGCGCGACGGAAAACACGCCGGTCACGAGCGCACCGAGCGCATGCCCATGGAAACGGCGCTGCGCAGCTGCCTCGCCCGGGTGTGGTCCAGTCCCCAGGAATACCACTCCACCTGCAATTTCGTGATTGACTGGGTGCCCTATCTTGATCCGGCCCCGTGGGAGCTTTCCCAAGCGCTGATCGACAGCCTGCTTGCGGGGATCAGTGCGCGGCGGCTGGTGGCCAGCGTGGGTGCTTGGTTAGAAAGCATCGACCAAGCATCCGAAGCCTCAAATCTGCTCGCCTCGCGCGCGCTTGATCCGGAGCCAAGTCGGACCCAGAATCAGCCGCCAGCCCAGCTCAAAAGTCAGGTGCAGGACGCGATGCATCGAAATTACGCAGGGTCAAGACAGCTGCGCGCCATCGTCGCAGCCAAGCCGAGCGAGCAATCCACGCCGTCATTTATGGCCGAGGTTTGCCGTCGACTCGGTTACAGTTCGGTCGAAGTGGCCTGCATGCTTGCGCACGCCGCTTAGGCTATCTGCACGCCTGCCCTTCACCGGGCACGCACAACTCGCGCTGCACGCGCAATAGACCTTCGCGCGCCACGCGGGCGCGTTCCTCGCGCTGCGCCAGGGTCATGCATTGCGCTTTCGCCAAACGCGTGCCCGTCGCTGCAACGCGTTTGCACACGATGCGATCTTTGTTCGCGTTTTCCAGCGCCGCAGTAAAGCGCTGCTGCTGCGTAAACACCTTGAGCTGCTCCGTCATCGGCAGCTCCTTGCCGCTGATCTTTCCGCGCAGAATGCGCTCAATCTTGTTCCGGGAAGTTTGCAGTTGCGCCAAACGAGCCCTGTTCATGGGTCCGTACTCGCCTTCCCGGGCCAACCGCACTTGCTCGTCGAGCTTGGCAATATGGGCATTCGGATCTGACAGATTCTCCACCCAAGCAGCCGCTCGCTCAGGCAAAGTCGCCTCATTCACGCCGGCAACCGCCAGTAGCGGCAGGGCGATACTCGTGAGTAAAGTTATGGCAAGAATTTGTAGCGCGCGCATGCTCAGCCCGGCAGGTGGATGACTACTTCGAGCATAGGCCGCCAGTCTGGCAAGTTCAATCCGACTGATGGGCCAATGCCTGGTGCGGGTGCCCCGCACGTCGAAGTTCTCGGAGCAGCTTGATCCGAGACGATGGAGGGGCGAGATTTATCGCGTCCGCTCGTCGAAGCCCGCTCAATTTTGCTCGCCTTCCTGTCCCAGCTCCACGTTCACTCCGGCGGCCATCAGCGCATCGCGCAGGGGCGCCAAATGCTTGGCGTAGTTGCGCCAGCGTCCCGAGGCACTGCCGTACAAAGGCTTGCGCACTTGCCAATAGCTCGCGGTTTTGACGGTATTTTTCAGGGTGTGGAATTGCAGCACCTGCGCGTCGTACGGCAAGTCCAGAAACTTAAACAATCCTTCCAGCGTGCTCTGGGGTGAGCGCACGAACGCGTCATAGTCAAAGCTGTAGATGCTCTCCGGGTAGAGCGTCTGCCAATGCCGCATGAGCCGGCGGTACTCGCCGAAGTAGTGTCCGATATCGCGCAGATCGCTGGAATACGGCGCCACGTCATGCACCAGGTGCTGTAGGTAAACCGAGAGCCCGTTGTCGAGTGGATTGCGCGTGGTGTGCACGATCTTGGCGTTCGGGAATAGCCGCTTGATGAAGCCGATCAACAAGAAGTTATCGGGTCGCTTGTCGGTGACGTACGTCCCGTGCAGACCCTGTGGAAACAAACCTGCGACGTGCGCGCGATACTCCTCGGCAAAACGCGCGTCACGCGCGGTGTCCTGGTGCGCAACCGAAGCTGGGAACGGCGCCAGCCGCTCTGCCGCAAGCCGGATCAAAAAGTCCATTTCGCCGCCTGGCGTCACTTCCGGGTGCGCGGCCAGCACCTGCTCGATCAAAGTGGATCCGGAGCGATACATGCCGCAAATGAACAGCGGAACGGCTGCGCCAGAGGCAGTCGGCTGCGCTGTGTCTTCGCTGCGCTGCGGAAAGGCTCGGATCATCGCCTCGGTCAGTTCGCGGGCCTTGACCGGGTCATAGCGGCGTCCCGTGAATCTCAGTTGGCAGCGATTGCTCTTGGCGTAGGACGCAAAAGCTTGCTCATAGGCGCCGATTTTGTCGTAGCAATGGCCAAGCGCAAACAGCACGTTGGAACGCACCACATGGCCATGTCGGGCCGCACTCAAGGCGGCGCGCTCAAGCTGCGCCAACAGCGGGTCGTGCAAGCTTTGCGGGCAGCTTAAGTTGGCGCTGCGCGCTAAGGCTTCCAAGCAAAGTCCCTGATCGACCGGATCGGAGACAGCTTCACGTGCAATCAGTTTTGCGTAGCAGGCAAGCGCCTGCGCGCGTTCGCCGCGCTCTTCAAAAAGATTTCCCAGATTGAGTTGCGCCGGCACGTAGTCCGGATTGATCGTCAGCGCAGCGCGCAGTTCGCGCTCGGCGGCGTCATCGCGCCGCAGGTGATCGGAGTAGATCACGCCTCGGTTCAAGTGCACTTCTTCGGGCCGCTTTACGCCGCGTTCGAGTGCCGCAGCAAAGGCGTCGAGTGCCTCCTGATAGCGCCCCTCCGCCTTCAGCAGATAGCCAAGCTCGTACCAGCCTTCGCTCGCCTCGGGCCGTTGCGCGAGGAGCTGCTGAAACATGCTGATCGCTTCTGCGCGGTGACCCTGCGCGTGCAGTTGTGCCGCTTGTTGCAGCAGCGCCTGTAGCTCAACAGTCATGGCTCAACTCTCATGGCTCAACTCTCATGGGCTAACTCTCATGGGCTAACTCGCATAGATCGCCCTTCGGCCCGGCGCGTCACGGCCGCTGCATCAACAGCATCCAGCCAATCAGATTGTTACCGGCGTGGTAGGTCGGCATGCATTCGATCAAGCTGAAACCGATTTCCGCGGCCAGCGTCTGTAGCGCATGCATGTCCGCTTCGCTGCGCGCATGCGCAATTAAATCGTCGAGGCGCAGCTTGGACGCGCGAAGCTCCAGCTCGGCGCGTTCAACTTCTTGCGCCAGCGCCTGGGGCGGATACTGCTTGACCATGCCGAGCAGGGTCTGCACGCTGCTAAGCGCAACACGCAGCACGCTACCGGCCTGCGCCAGTTCGGCTTCTTGCAGCGCCCCCTTCACGGCTCGGATGGCGCTTTGCAAAGCCAGCGCCGCCTGCTGCGCGTCGGACGGACTGGGATTGACAAGACTCAGCAGTGCTCTTAGGCGCTGATAGAGGCGAGCCTCGATCAGAATCAGATCGCTCTCGCGTAGCGACCAGCGCGCGTTGTGGATCAGCGCCGAATTTGCGTGATGCAGGATGAACTGGGTTTCACTACCGGGCTTCAGGACGCGATGGATCTCGCGCAGCGCCTGCTCCGGATCGGCGTATTCCAACGCGTAGTGACCGCTCACGGCGTCAAAATGCCGCGCTGGAAAGGGCAGCTTTTCGGTGGCTACTCCGGGATGAAATTGAATTCCGGCCAAGCGCCGTTGCGCATCGGGAACATCGCGCAGAGGATTGATGTGGGCCAAATCGGTGCCGTGGATGCGCCAGCGCTGCTGTCGGGCCATTGCGGTTTCGGCCGCAATGGCCGCCACCACGCCATTGCCGGTACCGATATCCAGAATCTGCGCCGCATCCCGCAGGGTGGCGAAGAACTCGATCCACGCCTGACGAATTTCCTGGTCATAGCTGCCATCGGCACCGACTGGACCGGTGGCCATTGCGCCGCTGCGGTAATAGCGCTCCCATTGCTCAACACCCAAAACGTGGCCCTCTCGCCCGTGAAACCGGTAAATATGAATCCTGAGTATAGGTCGATCAGGCGCGAAGTCGCGCGGCTACAATAGCCAGCGGCAGGTTCGTCGCTGACCCAAGGCAAGGCCCCATGATCGACCTAGTTTCGTCCCCAAGGCGCGCTCAGAACATGCGCTCGTCGGTCTTGGGCTTAGGCGTAGGCTTCGGCCTTTGCATTTTGCTGCTGCCGCCGTGCAGCGCTTTAGCCGCGCCCGGTGCGCCGCACCCGTGTGCCAGCAAAACGGCACCGGCGCAGCGCCTGGCATGCTATGACCGTGCGTTTCCGCCCCAGGCAAATGCAGCCGAGGCCACAGTACATAGCGCTGAGCGCGCTGTCGTCGACGAGTTTGGTCTGAGCCGAGCTCAGATACGCGAAGCGGATCCCGAGCGAGCCGGGCCCACTGCGATCACAGCGCGCATCACGTCCATCAGCGCGCTTGGCAAGGGCCGTCGCGTGCTGAGTTTGGACAATGGACAAACCTGGGTTTTGACCGAAGCTACTGCGCGCGGACGGCTTGCGAACGGCGATCCCGTGACCATTCGCAGCGCGGCGCTGGGCTCGTTCATGCTGCTCACCGAGGCGGGTGTAGCGCTGCGCGTACGCCGCCTGCGGTGAATGATGCGCGGCCCCGCCAGTTCGAGCGGCGCTGCGGGTGCGCCGGCGCCGCAAACTCGGGCACTGATGGAGGCTATGCAGTTACTGCAGCGCGGCGACTGGACCACGGCGCTTGCGCGCGTAACTGCGCTGGTCAGCGAAGCTCCCAATTCAGCTGACGCGCAGCAGCTGTTTGCGATGTGCCTGGCCGAGGCGGGCCGCGCGAGCGAGGCAGAAGCCGCCTTTGAGCGCGCGCTGGACTTGGGTCGCGGGCATCCGCTGATTCTGCTCAATTACGGCGCGTTCTTGCGCAGAATGGGTCGCTACGACGCCGCCCTAGTGCCATTGCAGCGCGCCACTGTGCAGGCGCCGAAGCACGCCAATGCCTGGCGCGAGCTTGGCTCGACAGCGCTGGCGCTTGGCCGCAATCAGCAGGCAATCGCAGCGCTGGAGCAGGCGTGCAAGCTGGATCCCGATGCGGTCGCGACCTGGCATACGCTGGGCCGCGCCTGCCTTAGCGCAGGTGATCTGGCGCGCGCACAAGACGCGCTGTCGGAGGCGCTCAAGCGCAAGCCTGAGTCGGCACCAATTCTGGCCAGCCTAGGCGCCGTAAAGCGCAAACTCGGTCAGGTTGAGCAAGCGATGACGGCCTATCAGCAGGCGCGTGCTGCCGGGCTGGATACACCGGAACTTGAAGACGCGCAGATTGGCCTGCTGGTTGATCAAGGATTGGTGCGCCAAGCGCTCACGCGAGCGCGTGCTTTGGTCACTGAGCACCCAGAGTTTGCCTCCGGCTACACCACGCTGGCGCATCTGCTCTGGGAATATGGTGCCGCGCTGGAGCCCGAGTGTGATCCCTTGCAAGAACTCGCTGCCCGCATCGCGGGCGCCGTGCAGCTTCCGCGCGTGCGATTGGCTTATGCGCGCATTTTGCTCTCAGCGCAGCGGGCGGAAGCGGCTTTGACCCACATTCGAGCGCTGCGCGCGCTGGCCGATCAACCGGTGTTTGCGGCGCTGGAAGCCGATACGTTGGCGCAGCTTGGTGACACCGCTGCGGCGGACCGCCTTTACGCCAGCGTGGTAGAGCAAGTGCGCGAACCTGCTTTGCTGAACTCCTATGCGCGCCACCTGCTGCGGCTGGGGCGCTGGCAGGAAGCCGCGGAGCGTGCGCAACAGGCAACAAGTCTGGACCCCGATAATCAACAGGCTTGGGCCTATCTCGGGACCGCGTGGCGCCTGCTTGGCGATCCGCGCGAAGCTTGGCTGTGCGACTACCAACAGCTGGTCACCCAAGTCAGCATTGCGATACCGGAGGGCTATCAAAGCCTGTCGGAGTTTTTGGTGCAGCTGCGCGCGGCCTTGCTGCCCATGCATCACGCGCGCTCAGCACCGCTGGAGCAAAGCGTGCGTGGCGGCTCACAGACGCCTGGCGTGCTTTTGGGCGCTACCAACGCCGCAATTGGTGCGCTGCGAGCGGCGCTCCAGGCCAGCACTCGAAGCTGGCTCGGAAGCCTGCGATCCGACGCCAAGCACCCGTTCCTGCGCCGATTGAGCGCTGACGCGCAGTTTGTCGGATCCTGGTCGGTGCTGCTTCAGCGCGCAGGCAAGCACAGCAACCATGTGCATCAGGAGGGCTGGATCAGCTCCGCCTTTTACGTCGATCTGCCGCCTTCAGTGGTCGAGAGTCATGAGCCCGATTTCGCCGGCTGTTTGCAGTTCGGGCAGCCGCCTGTTGAGTTGGGATTGGATTTATCGCCGCGCCACATGGTGCGACCGAAGCTCGGCACGCTGGCTCTGTTTCCCTCCTATTTTTGGCACGGCACGGTGCCGTTTGAGGACACGCATCCGCGCCTCACGGTTGCTTTCGATGCGCAGCCGAAGCGGGCGCGAATCTAGCGGTTGCCAGAGGCTCCCTACCAGAGGCTCCCTACTAGCTAGTGCTGGGCTCAAATGCTTCGCGCTATGCTGCGGCGCTTGAATTTTGCGTGTGGAATTTCGATGGGGCGCGATAGAGGTGGTGATTGAACGACTCGCTTAGGGCACTTGCGGACGCCGCCGGGCGAGCCGCTGCGCAGGGACAATGGCAGACCGCAGAGCGCATTTGGCGGCAAGTATTGGAGCTTGAGCCGCGTCACCCGCAAGCGCTCTATAGCCTAGGTGTGCACGCCTATCGCAACGGCGCACTGAGCCAAGCGCAGCAGCTGCTGCAGGGCGCGTTGGCTGTCTCGCCACGCGAGCCGGTAGTGTTGCTGAGCTTGAGCGTGGTGTTTCGAGAGCAAGGTAATGCCGAAGCGGAATTACAGGCCATTGAGGGCGCGCTTTCGGTAGACCCTTATTTTCTGCCCGCCTTGCTCACCAAGGGTGCGCATCTGGAGCGACGCGGTCAGCCCAAGGCGGCAACGCTGGTCTACCGCAACGCGCTCAAAATAAACCCATTGGAAGCGAAATGGCCGCCGGAACTGCGCAGCCAGCTGCTGCATGCACGAGCGCGGGTGGAGCAGCACGCGACTGAAATGGCCAGCTTTCTGGCCGCTCGGCTAGGCGTGCGGATGGCTGCCCTGAGCGCTTTTGAACGCGAGCGTTGGCAAGAGGCCGGCGCGATGGTCAGCGGGCGCAGCCAAACCTTTGCGTCCGAATGCAGCCGATTGCACGTGCCGCGGCTGCCTGCAATACCGTTCTTCACGCGCGACCAATTTGCTTGGGTGCCCGACATTGAAGCCCGCACGGAGGCCATCACCACAGAGCTAAAGCGGGCGTTGATTGCGCAGGAACAGGACTTCAAGCCCTACGTGGCCTACGCGGCCGGTACTCCGGTAAACCAATGGCAGGAGCTCAACCATTCAAGGCGATGGAGCAGCTACTTCCTATGGCGCAATGGCGAGCCCCAGGAGCTGCATCAGCAGCAGTGCCCGGAAACCACGCGTGCGCTTCAGGCGGTGGAGATGGCCAGCATTGGTGGCCTCTGTCCGAATGCGATGTTCTCTGCGCTGGCTCCGCACACGCATATTCCGCCGCATCACGGAGAAACCAATGCGCGCGTGATTGTGCATTTGCCACTGGTGGTGCCGCAGCACTGCCGCTATCGGGTGGGCTTCGAGCAGCGCGAATGGAAAGTCGGCGAAGTGCTTATCTTCGATGACACCATCGAGCACGAAGCGCGCAATGACAGCGACGAATTGCGCGTGGTGCTGATTTTTGATGTCTGGAATCCGCTGCTATCGGCAGCCGAGCGCGATATGGTGCGCGCACTCACTGCCGCGACCGGCGAATTCAATAGCCAGGTCGGCTGAAGCCAAAGGATTCGCAGCGCACTTCGTCGCGATTTTAATGCGCGCGGTCGCCATTGAATAGCCAGCCTTCGATCACAAGGATCCGCCATGGAAATCCCAAAACCCCAGCTTCGCAGCAAGATTGCCTACGGCTTTAGTCTCTTGCAGCAAGCGCAAATGGCAGCTGCGGAAGAGCTTGCAACTGAGCTCTTGGCGCTCGCCGATCAGGATGCCGAAGTATTGTTTTTTGCCGCCGAGGTCAAACTGGCTGCACAAGACATTGAGGCTGCGCTGCCGCTGATGCTGAAAGCCTGCGCCGCAGCGCCGGGGCAACCTCAGCTGCTCTTGAAATTGGCGCGCTTGCAGATGGCACAACGGTTGCGAACCGATGCGCGGCGCAGCATCGCAGCGGCAGTGACGGCTGCGGGAAGAGACCCGAAGCTGCTGTGGGAGATTGGCGATGCTTACGCGCGTCTGGATGATCCTGTGCAGGCGCAGCATTATCTTGACGCGGCCCTGATGGCCGGTTGCTCAGACGCCCGATTGCGCTTTGATCTTGCCAAGGCATGCTTTTTTCGCGGCGAATTCGAGGCCGCAGAACAGCACTTGGAGCGCATGCTGGCGCAGATGCCCAAAGCGGGTCACGCGCTCTATTTGCGCGCCACCCTGCGCACCCAAACGGCCGATCGCAACCATGTTCAGGACCTCCGCACGCGCCTGGAAAGCGGCATGCCGGACGCCGCGATGCAGGCTGCAGCGTGCTACGCGCTGGCCAAGGAGCTGGAGGATCTGGGCAATGCCGATGCATCGTTTGCCGCACTCAGCGAGGGCGCCGCGGCCAAGCGTGCATCGTTGCGCTATGACGCCGCGGTTGAACGCAGCACGCTGGATGGCGTGCGCGCGGCCTGGGGGCACGCGGAGATGCAAAAGGCGTCAACCGGACACGGCGAGCATGGCGCGATCTTCATCGTAGGCATGCCGCGCACCGGTACCACGCTGGTCGAACGCATGTTGACCCAACATCAGCAGGTACGTTCTGCCGGCGAACTGCTGGATTTTGGGCATGCGCTTTCGGCAGCCGCGCGCAGGCTGATTGGGCAACAAGCGCAGTTGACGCCGATCGCCGCCTCGTTGCAGATCGACTTTTCCAAGCTTGGCCGTGACTACATGCGCGGCGCACGCGAAGCGGCACCTGAAAGCGACTACTTCGTGGACAAGATGCCGGTGAACTACATGTACTGCGGCTTGATCCGCAAAGCATTGCCGAATGCAAAGATCATTCACCTGGTGCGCGAGCCGATGGACAGCTGCTATGCCGTGTTCAAGACCCACTTCGGACAGGCCTACCATTTCTCCTATGATCAGGACGAATTGGCTGCGTACTTCGCGACCTATCAGCGACTCATGCGGCACTGGCATGAGGTCATGCCCGGTCAAATCCTGGATGTTCGCTACGAGTCGCTGGTTGACAACATTGAGCACGAAGCGCGACGCATTCTGGAGTTCTGCGGGCTTCAGTGGCAGGACGCGGTATTGGATCCATCGGGCAATCAGCGCCCGGCCACGACGGCCAGCGCGGCGCAGGTACGTGCCCCCGTGCACGCGCGCTCGGTCGGAAACTGGCGCAAGTACGAAACCGGTTTGGCACCGCTGAAGGCGCGCTTGATCGCAGAGGGCATTGTGAAAGCGTGAACGAATGACGCGCATGAGTTCCACTCAAAGTTCCTCGTTCGTCATTTCGCGCGCAGTCGCGGATTGCACCCGCATGCAACGCACTAGACTGACTAGACATTGGCCAAAACCGGAAGCGATGGATTTAAGCGACGGCGCCTGAAGGCTGCGCGTCGAATGGCAGCCTTGTCACCTCGAAAGCCGGAGTCATCTCGAAAGCCTTGTCATCTCGACCAAAGGGAGAGCTCTAAATCCGCGCAATCAAGAATGGATCGCCACGTCGCTTCGCTCCTCGCGTTCACGCGCTCCAGAAACAGAAACGGCGGGCCCAAGCCCGCCGTTTCTGTTTAGTACAAGTGCGAGCTAGCTTAGAACTTCATCGTGAAGCTGGTGAAGAAGTAGCGACCAATCTGGTCATATCCGCCTGGGGCGTTGCCGTTCAGAGCCAGATTCACACCAACCAACGGCGGTTCTTTGTCGGCGATGTTGTTGACGCCGGCCGTGAACTCACCAAACGTACCCACGTAGTAGGAACCGGACAGATCGAAATAGTTATAGCCGCCGATACCACCGCCCGTCGCAGCCAGGGTATCCTGGGTGAGACGGTTGCCGTTGTTGTCTTCGTACTTCAACTCGCCGTAATAGCGCCAGCGTAGGTTGACTGCGAAGAGATCACGCGAATAGCGCATGCTTGCAATATGACGCCATTCTGGGGTTTGGCAGGATGGATCGATGCGTCCGGCGCAGTCAAACTTGGCGGTTGCCGAGCGACCTGCCAGCGGATCGGATTCATCCTTCAACACATAGGACCCTTGGAGTGAGCCGAAGAAGCTGCCACCCAGCGCGTCGAAACGGTACGACGAACCGACGTCGATACCGCTGACTTCACGTTGACCAAAGTTTGCGGTGAAATTGCGAACCAAGCCTGAGGTGTTCGGATCGTTGCCGCGGAAGATATCACCCGTCGGGCTACGACGGATCAGACCGCAAAGCAGCGGGTCACCGGTCTCACCGCAAACGCGCAGAATCGTATTGGCGCCGATGGTGCCGATGGTGTCGTCGATCTTGACCACGTAGTAGTCAGCATTGAAGGTCAGGTCATCAAGCGGCTGTGCTACGAAACCCAGCGTCCAGGTATCGGCTTCTTCCGGAACCAACGCTGGATTGCCACCAATCAATTGGTTGTTCTGTCCTGCCACATTCGAAGCAATGCGACCATACTGAGCGGCCGATACACCCAAACGCAGGCAATTGACTTGTGACAGGGTTGGCGTGGTACCTGCGCACGGGTCAGAGCCAGCGAACAGGGCAATCTGCTGCGGAGCAAACAGATCGTTTACGCCGGGAGCGCGGATCGCGCGGTTGAAACCACCGCGGACGCGATAGCTGCCCAGATCTGCACCGAATCCGGCCTTGAAGCTATTGGCATTGCCAGAGCGGTCATAGTCGGACAAGCGATAGCCGAGATCCAAACCGAAACTGGAAAGAATGCCCACGTCCTTCAACAGCGGGACTTGGGATTCAAAGAAGAATTCCTTCACCTTGATCTGACCCGAAATCGGGATCGCAGGACCACCCGCGCCAGCGAAGTTACCGGCTTGGCTGTCGGTGTCTGCGTCAAATTCATATTCCTGACGGCGGGCTTCGAAACCGGCCACCAATGAAATGTTTTCGGCGTCGCCGATGGCGAAGCCCAAGTCACCGGTCAAATAGCCCGCGAACTGGGTCAACGTGGTTGCGGTTTCGAAAATGCTGGTGCCTGACAGTGCAGCTGCGGCGCGCGGCGTTACGCCGTTCGGAACCCAGACGTTGTACGGCAGGCATCCGGCGAAGGAACCGGCCGGGCAACCGAGCAAGGCGCTGACGATGCGCGGGCGCAAGAAGTCATTGAAGCCGAGGCTCTTGTCGCTGTTGCGCGCATAGAGAACCGAGGTGTTGTAGGTCCAGTTCTCGTTGATTTCGCCTTCGAGGCCGGCCAAAACGCGGAACGCGTTGTTCTCATCGACGCGGATGCGTGGGCCACCTTCGACGTTGCGCTTGGCGACATAGACGGTCAGCGGGTTGGCCGGGTTGAAGCCCAGGTCACGACACGCGGTGCCCAGCAGCGGGTTGGTGCAGGCCAGATTCGGAACCGCAGCGAAGAACGTACCGGACTCTGCAATCTGCGTAGAGTCTTGGCGGTTGGCGAACATGGTTTCCATGTACGGCTTGAAGTGCTCATTGATCTCGTACTTCAAGGAGCTGCCGAAGGTGTAACGTTCGTCCGGGCGCTGATAATAGTTGATCGGCGCATAGTTGTAAGGCGCACCATAGGCATTTCGATATGTGCCGTTGGCGTTCAAACTGGCGCCGGTTCCTACGCCCGTAGCAGGCTGATAGAAGTAGAAATTGCCGGCCGCGTTGGTGGGCGATCCACCGCAAGCGGTGCCTGCAGCATTCAGGGCGCAGGATGAGTAGTCACGCTCACCCTGAAACAGCGCTTCGTTGTCGCGCCAGGTCAACCACGCCATTGCGTGGCCTTGACCGTCGCCGAACGAACCACCGATCGCGATGTCAATGTTCTTGCTGGTGCCGTCGAGGCCGCCACTGCCTTTGGGGTCCAAGAATCCGCGCGAACGCAGCGGACCGCTGATGTAGTCATTGTCATTCTTGTGCTGATAACCGCTGTAGCCAGCGTTGAAAGTGACGCCTTCAAACTCGGTGTCGAGAATAAAGTTGACCACGCCTGCGACGGCGTCTGAACCGTAAACAGCGGAGGCGCCGCCGGTGAGAATCTCGATGCGGCTGACCAAGGCGGCCGGGATGATGCTGATGTCGGTGACCTCAGCGGCGCCGGTGGCCAGACGCTGGCCATTCACCAGTGCCAGGGTGCGCTGCGGGCCGAGGCCGCGCAGGTCAACCGTTGGGTAGCCCGTGGACGGATTATTGGCCTGCGAGTCGAAGTAAGGAGCCAACTGCGGATACTGGTTGACCAGGTCGTCGATACGCGTTGCGCCGGTGGCCTTGATCTCTTCCGAATCAATTTCTATGACGGGCGATGAGGCGGTGACTGCTTGGCTTTGGATGCGAGTGCCGGTGGTTACGATCTCGTCCAGGGTTTCAGCCGTGTCTTCACCGTCTTCTTGGTCTTGCGCCTGAGCAACGTTGAATGCGCTTACGCTGGTAAAAAGCGCAAGCACGATCGCGTCGCGCAGTTTTGTGGTTTTTAACGTCATTGAATGCTCTCCAAAGTTTGAGTGTCTATTGACCATCACAGCCGCTCCCAAAAGACTGTGGCGCGGACATGCGAGGCCGGAGTATAGCAAGAGCGGACCGCCGGATTAAAGTATCGTTAAGAAAATGTCTATTTCTTGCCTTCAAATTGTGATGACGGCCGTTGACACCGTTTTTTAAACGCCTGTTTCTAGACGCCTGTTTTTAGGCGCCTGCTCCGAAACTCAGGTTGCCGTCGGTCGCGACAGGATGCGCACCAACCGTGTCACCAAGCGCCGTGGCGTGAATCGGATCGATTGCGCCATCAGCCAGTTGATCAGGCCTGGGATGTACACCCGGCGGTCAGCATTGAGCGCTTGGTACGACTTTTTTGCCACGCTGGCAGCGCTGGGCAGGCGCTTGTCCTTGACCAGGGCCGAGTCTTGCATCGCAGCTCGCTGCTGGAAACCGCTTGCCACCGGCCCTGGGCAGACGGCGGTAACCGTCACCTTGGTTGCGCGCAATTCCTCGGCGAGCGCCTCGGACCAACTGAGCAGGAATGCCTTGCTGGCGTAGTAGACCGCCATGTACGGGCCGGGCTGGAAGGCCGCGGTTGAGGCAATATTGAGCACTTTCCCGCCACGTGCGAGCAGACACGGCAGCAAGCGCTTGGTGAGCATGACGGGCGCCGCCATGTTCAAGTTCATCATGCTCAGCTCAGCGTCCAAGCTGGTGTCCTTGAATTCGCCAAACACTCCGTAACCGGCGTTGTTGACCAAGGCATCCAGGGGACGGTTCAGCGCCAGTACGCTGCGCGCAAGCGCATCAACGCTCTCAGCACGCGACAGATCTGCGCTCAGCACCGTCACTTCGATGAAGTACTTGGCGCGTAAATCTGCGGCCAGGGCTTCCAGTGCGTTCTGACGGCGCGCGCTCAGGATCAGATCAAAACGATCGCGCGCGAACAGCCGAGCAAGCTCGGCGCCGATGCCGCTGGAGGCGCCCGTCAGCAGAGCAAGCGGGCGAGGATTGTGGGTCATACGGGGAAACTCCAGGATGGATCGTGGCGGAAAATTGCGCTTTCAAGCGCTGGATTCGGCAGCGCGGTGAAGCGCTGGATGCTCGATACTTGGCGCCTTGCCAAGGAGCCTGACCATGCCTATCGTAAATCCCTTGATCGCCCCAGTTGTTGCCCTGGTGGCCTGGACCTTGGTGATCTGGCTGTGGATGTACGCCACCCGCTTGCCGGCCATACGGCGCGCCAGAATCCAGCTTGATCCGAATGCGCCGCGTGGCGAACAAATGAGTCAACTGCCACCGCAGGTGCGCTGGAAGGCGGACAACTACAGCCACTTGATGGAACAGCCAACGATCTTTTACGCGATCGTACTGGCTTTGGCAGCGCTGGGCGAGCATGGCAATGTAGCCTTTTACCTGGCCTGGAGCTACGTGCTTCTGCGCATCGCCCATAGCTTGGTGCAGGTCTTGATCAACCGCATCGAAGTTCGTTTTGCCCTGTTTGCGCTGTCCACGTTGCCTTTGTTCGGACTAACCTGGATCGCCGCCCAACTTGCCTTTTGAGCGGTCGATAGAAAGGCTTGACTGCCACTGCAATTGACCGCTATCCAACTCGGGTACCTGCAAGTTTGGGCGCGCAGGCTCGTGCCGGAACTTGATCGGCACGCCCAGATGCAGGCGATCGGCGTCATCGCGCAAGAGCATCTCGCGCGCCGCGATCTGCGGATGCGCCCAGGCTTGCGCGAGGTCGAGCACTGGCGCCCAACAAACGTCCAGCGCGGCCAGCAAAGCCTCACATTCAAGCAAGCTGCGGCAGGCAAATTGAGCGCTAAGAAAGTCGACCACAGGCTGTTGCTGTGGGCCTGGACCGGCACTGCACAGTGCCGCCAGTTCGGCCGCCTGTTCGGGGCCAGTCAGCGCATAGAGCAGGTTACGCACGAATTTGAGTTCACTGCCGCCGAGCGTGACATGCTGGCCGTCACCGGTGCGGTAACTCCGGTAGAAGGCGTTGCCACCCCAACTGCGCTCGTGCTGGATTACCGGCGCCCGCTGTTCGGCAAACAGTGGCCCCATGATGTTCGGCATCCAGGCCATGAGCGCGTCCTGCATGGACAGATCCAGATAGTCACCTTGCCCGGTGTTTGCACGCCGCAAGAGCGCCATCAGGATGCCGCTCAGTGCCATCAATGAAGCCGCCAGATCCGCGCAGGGCATGGCCGGATTGACCGGTGCGGCGTCAACACCCAGATTTAAACTCAGCGTCCCGGCCATAGCCTCAATCGCAAGATCATGCGCGGGCTTATCGCGCAGCGGTCCGGTTTGGCCGAAAGCAGCAATAGAGGCGTACACCAGACCCGGATTGCGCGCGGACAGCGTGTCGTAATCCAGACCCAGGCGCGCCATCACGCCGGGACGGAAGGCCTCAAGCAAGACATCGGCGTCATCAATGAGCGCCACCAAAGCGGAGCGCTGCGCAGTGTCCTTCAGGTCGACCACCACACTGCGCTTACCCCGGTGCGTATTGCGAAACCAGATCGATTGGCCACCTTGACGCAAGCCAATATGGCGCACAGGCTCGCCTTCGCCCGGCGGCTCGATCCGGATCACGTCCGCGCCGTGGTCCGCCAGCATCATGGTGAGATGGGGTCCCGGCAAAAACATGGAGAAATCGACCACCCGCAATCCATGCAGCTTCATGTTTTGATGCTCCAGCCCAACTGATTGCATGAATTATGCGTCGCAAGGTTGCTGCCGGGGGCAAGCTTCGGGATGATCCACCTCCCCGCCTTTTCTTGAGCACGCCATGAGCCGAGCCATCGGTAAGTCAAACGCCTCTCCAGGCACCGTGCCAGAAAAAATCCGCAACGTGGGGCCGAAATCGGCGGCGTGGCTGAAGCAGGTTGGCATCCGTACCGAAGCAGATGTGAAGCGATTGGGCGCGGTTGAGTGCTTCATTAAGGTCAAACGCGCCGGCTTCAGGGCTGGCTTGAATCTGCTCTATGCCCTGGCTGGCGCTGAAGATGGCTGCCACTGGCAGGAAGTGGGCGCGGAACGCAAGCAAGGGCTGCTGATTGCGATGGACGCCGCGATTGCATTGCTGCCGGTAAACCCGCGTCAGGGCAAATCTGGCGCGATGGGAAGCAGGATCGTGACCCAGGCCCTTGGAAACAGCGATATCCCCAAGCGCGGCCGGGACGAAGAATGGTAGCGACTTGGCTTTAAGTGCCGCTCTGGCGATGCGCAATGACCGTCTGGGGCATCAAGGCGACTGGTGGATTTAAGTCATTCTGCGCGGAGCCGATACGCGTAGTCGCAGAATCCGCAATTACCCGGTTTGGTCGAGCTGAGCGAGTTGTGCACTTGTGGATTTAAGCGACTGCGCGCGGAATGCGCGTTCTGGTCCAAAATCCTATGGCGCGAGGCTGACTCCGGAGAGCAGGCGGTTGAGCGTTTGGCCCGGCGCGGCGCCCACTGCAACCAGCTGATAACCGTAGCGAACCTCTGCCACGCTCAACATTGCGCCGCGTCGGGCTTCGCCGCGTTGTCCGTCACCTTGAACCGGCTCAACGAAGACTGAAATGGCGCTTAGCCCATCGCCCACCAGCCACTGCTGCTGCGCACCCTGAGCTGCGTGACGCATAACGTAAAACCCATCCGGCATCCCTTGCAGCGTGGCAAGGCTCGCCAGCACGGGAGACTGGCTTGCCGGCGGGTCAGCCTGGAGTGCAACAGCGGCTTCCATCAGCTTGACGTCCAACAGCATCGATTGCGCGAGCACGCGTGTGCCCTCGCGCAGCTCCGACTTCAACAGCAGCCCAGACGCCTGATCCATCCAAAGCGTTTGCGCAAAACGCCAGCCGTCTCTGGGTTCAAAACGCACCGGCAGTGCGGGGCGACCGCCCACTTGCGAAGTTGGCTCGGCACTGATGGCATAGTGCAGCCGGATCTGCTCGTACACGTTGCTGGGCGGTGCATCGGCGTGCCACTGTAAGCGCGGAAGTGAGCTTGGAATGCCACCGCGATCAACCTGAATCTGGCTCTGCACCAGCTGCAGGAGGCGCACATCCTGATCGCTGCGCAAACTTCCGGGCGCGATTTGAAATACTTCCAGCTGATCACCACTGCGGTACACCAGCGTGCCCTGGAAGCGCAGCTGCTGCTGCGCTTGCTGCAAACGGGCAAAAGTGCCGCCAAGGTCCAGTTCTTGGGCACTCAGCACGCTCGGGAGCAACGCGATGCTGAGCGCAAGGGCCAGTTTCATGGCATGAGGCTCATGGCGTAAGGCTCATCGGGTCGGTCTCAGCACCGCTCATCGCACGCTGTAGGTGTGTGCGTCCGAGTGACTGACGGGATAGATAAAAGGCTGCATTTCTCCCTGTAATCCACCGCTCAAGGCCTCGCTGTGTCGCAGCAGGTATTGATCCAGATTCAAGGTCACCGGCAAAGGCTGCAGCGTACTGTCGCCAAAACGGGCAGAAGCGGTGTTGAACACCGGCGAAGCCACGCTCATGCCGCCTGTTACGCCCGCCGCAGTGCGCACCTCACCGGCCATCGGCGAAGCCACGCCAGCTTCCTCTTCTGGTCTGGTTTGACTACCCACGATCACCACCGCATAAGCCATCGCCGCGGCCAGTGCACCGCCCGCCGCAGTACCAAACCATGAGCGCCGCGCGCGCTGTGCTATGGGCTGAGTCTCAGCCTGCAGCGCTGCCTGGACGCGATCTGCAAAGCCGGATCCGCACGGGGCTTCTGCGCGCAGTGCAGCTCCGGAATGACACATCCGTTCCCAAAGATCGCGCAGTTCCGAGTCGTGTTCCATGCGCTTGAGCAAAAACAGCGTTTGATCGCGCGCCAGTTCGCCATCGAGCAGTGCCGACAATTGTTCTTTGAGTTCCATTGGATCCGATTGACTCATAACTCAGTCCTCAAGCAAAGGGCGTACTTGACCATCGATCGCTTCGCGCGCCCGAAAAATTCGCGAGCGCACGGTGCCGATCGGACAATCCAGCGCCTTGGCGATCTCTTCGTAACTCAAGCCATCCACTTCACGCAACGTCAGAGCGGTGCGCATTTCGGCGGGCAGATCATTGAGCGTTTTCATCACCATTTGCTCCACCTGATCACGCATCAATTCGCGCTCCGGCGTATCGCGATCGCGCAGCCGCGCCGGATCGTCCATTTGATCGGCCACGTGGGTTTCCACATTGGCCAGAACAGGACGACGGCCGGACGCTGCCAAGAAGTTGCGCGCCGCATTGACCGCGATTTTGAACAGCCAGGTGTAGAAACTGGAATCGCCGCGAAAGCTGGCCAGCGCACGATAGGCGCGAATGAACACTTCCTGGGCAAGGTCCTCACACTCGGTGCGATCACGCACGAAGCGCCCGACCGCGGCCATGACGCGCGTCTGGTACTTGCGCACCAGCAGGTCAAAACAGTGTTTTTCACCCTTAAGCACGCGCTCAACCAGCAGCAAGTCAAGCCCGGCCTCTTCCATCACGTTGCGTGGCGGAGCAACCGCATTGGTAGCAACAGCTTCAGCGGGCCGCGACATCGTAATGCTCATTCCCATCGACATGATTTATGCAGCTCCATCCAATGACGCTCGGTGGAGCCGACCGAAGTGCAAAAGTTCCCGCGCGTCAGCAATCAACGCATTGGCATACCGCCACCGGGCGGCATGCGGCGATTGAGGCCTTTCAGCATGCCTTTGATGCCGCCACCGGACATCTTTTTCATCATGCGCTGCATTTGCTCAAACTGTTTCACCAGATTGTTCACTTCCACCGGTTGGACGCCCGAGCCTTTGGCGATGCGTGCACGGCGCGACCCGTTCAGCAGATCCGGGAAGCGTCGCTCTTTCTTGGTCATTGAGCTGATGATCGCAATCATCCGCTTCACCAGCTTATCGTCCATGCGCGCCTTGATTTCGGCCATGGGCAGCTTGCCGCCCAGATTCATCGGAAGCTTGTCGAGGATATTGGCCAAGCCGCCCATGTTCTGCATTTGCTGCAGCTGATCCTTGAAATCGTTGAAGTCAAAGCCTTTGCCGCCCATGACCTTCTCGGCGAGCTTTTGCGCCTTGTCCTGATCGACATTGCGTGACACCTGTTCAACCAGGCTCATCACATCGCCCATGCCGAGAATTCGCGCCGCAACGCGATCCGGATGGAAAGGCTCAAGCGCGTCGGTCTTTTCGCCCGAGCCGACAAATTTGATCGGACGCCCGGTGATGTGGCGCACCGATAGCGCTGCGCCGCCGCGCGCGTCACCGTCGGTCTTGGTCAGAATGACGCCCGTGAGGGTGAGCGTTTCGGCAAAGGCCTTGGCCGTATTGGCAGCATCCTGGCCGGTCATGGCGTCCACCACAAACAAGGTTTCAGCTGGCTTTAGGAATTGATGCAAAGCCTTCACTTCCGCCATCATCACTTCGTCGATCGCCAATCGGCCGGCGGTATCCACGATCAGCACGTCGAACAGCTCTTGGCGCGCGCGCGTCAAAGCGGCGGCGACGATGTCGAGTGGCTTCTGATCCGCGCTGCTGGGCTGAAAATCGGCACCCACCTGCGCGGCAAGCGTGCGCAGCTGTTCGATCGCGGCGGGACGATACACGTCGGCACTGACCAGCAGCACGCGCTTCTTGAGCCGTTCCTTGAGGTACTTGGCCAGTTTGCCGGCCGACGTGGTCTTGCCTGAACCCTGCAAGCCAGCCAGCAGGAACACCGCCGGCGGCGCAACTTTGAGGTTCAACTCGGAGGTGGTGCTGCCCATCATCAGCATCAGCTCATCGCGAATCACCTTCACGAAAGACTGGCCCGGCGTAAGGCTCTTCATGACTTCAGTGCCGATGCCTCGCACCTTGGCGCGCTCGATCAGAGTCTGAACCACCGGCAATGCAACATCAGCCTCAAGCAGCGAGACACGCACCTCACGCAGCGCTTCCCGCACATTTTCTTCGGTCATGCGCGCTTTGCCGCGCAGCTTATTCATGGTGTCGCTGAGGCGCTGGGTCAAGTTCTCGAACACGGAGACGCACTCGCTGTCAATGCAAAAGGCCTGCCAGTATAGCCGTCCCTAGCTGAGCGCAGTGCAGCCGTAGGCGGCAGCGCAGGCGCCGCGCAAACGGTTCGCGCTCATTGGACGGGTCATTGGACGGGTCATTGGGCCGGTGGTTGGCCCGGTCATTGGGCCGGTCACATGGAACTCGGGCCGGGAGCCAGGCAACTTTCGTCGCTGCGGTTCGGACGCAATGAATCGCGCCCGGCATCGCACCGGTTTCGCATGCGGGATTTTTCGGCCTCAAGCGACCCCATGGCACTCAGCCGTCCCGAATTATCGCCCCAAATTATTAAGGCAAGGAGCCGCCCTAGCAGCGACGATCGTGGGTTCCTGCGCACGCTCAGTCGGGCAGAAAGCGCGCCATGAGGTCGTTAAGAAAGCGGGCTCCGAGCGGACTCGGGCGCAGCACCTGCGCTTGCTCCTCCATGAGTCCGTCCGCAAGCGCTTTGCTCAGCGCGGGCACTTGCGCGCTATCCAACCCGGTGCGGGCGGCGAAGTCTTCGCGGCTGAAGCCTTCGTGCAGACGCAGCGCATTGAGCATGTAGTCGAACGGCAGCTGGCGCGCGGGCAATACATCGAGCGTTTGCAGACTTGCCGGTTGACCGGCGCAAGCCAAGTACAGGCGCGGGTGTTTCTGTTTTGCCAGGCGCACAATCTGCTGCTGATCCATATCAGTCAGCTTGCCGTGTGCGCCAGCGCCAATGCCCAGATAGTCACCGAAGCGCCAGTAATTGAGATTGTGCTGGCAGCGCATTCCGGGCCGCGCGTAGGCAGAGACCTCGTAATGCTCGAATCCTGCCTCGGCAAGCATCCCTTGGCAGCCCTCCTGCATGTCCCAGGCTAAATCCTCATCCGGCAGATCCGCGGGTGGCTTCGCCGCGAACACCGTATTGGGTTCCATCGTGAGGTGGTAGTGCGAGATATGCTCGGGCGCCAGGTCAATGGCGCGTTTGACGTCATCAAGCGCGGCGCTGAGGTCCTGCCCAGGCAGCGCGTACATCAGATCCAGATTGATATTGCTGACGCCTGCCGCGCGCGCCATCGCATAAGCGCGCTGCGCCTGCTGACCGTCGTGAATACGTCCCAGGCGCTTGAGTTGCGCGTCGGCGAAGCTTTGCACGCCGAACGAGATGCGATTGACGCCGGCCGCGAGATAGCCTTCGAAGCGATCAAACTCCGCAGTGCCGGGATTGGTTTCAAGCGTGATTTCAGCATGCGGGCGCACCCGCAAACGGGCGCGGACGCCGTCAAGCAGACGCGTGATGGCGCGCGCGCTGAACAAACTTGGCGTGCCGCCGCCAAAGAAAATGCTCACGATCGGCCGACCCCAGACGCGCGGCAGATCTTGTTCCAAATCGGCAAGTAAGGCGTCGACATACGCGTCTTCAGGCCAGATTTCTGGCCGCTGATGCGAGTTGAAATCGCAGTACGGGCATTTGCTTACGCACCATGGAAGGTGGATGTAGAGCGCCAGCGGTGGCAGGCTTAACGGCGATATCTGCATCGGGCTGTTCATCGCTGGCAGTTCGCACAATAAGCGCTTTGGCGCGGGCCAAGCTGAGCCAGTTTGAGCACCTTGCCACACTGTTTGCAGGCTTGACCGGCGCGGCCATAGACCATCAGCTCCTGTTCGAAATAGCCCGGTTGGCCATCCGGGCTCAGGAAATCCCGCAAGGTTGTCCCGCCGCGCTCAATCGCGGCGCTCAGGATCCGCTTAACCGCCTCCGCCAGCCGCTGCCAGCGCTGCAGTGAAATTCGCGCCACGCTGCGGCGCGGGTCAATGCCGGCAAGAAACAGGCTTTCTGCGGCATAGATATTGCCGACACCGACCACAATCCCCTGATCCATGAGAAAGGGTTTCACCGGGCCCCGTCGTCCCACGCTGCGCGACTGAAGATAGCGACCATCGAAGTCCGCAGAGAGTGGCTCCGGACCCAGATTCGCCAGCAGCGGATGCACCTGCTCGGATGCCTGCCAGAGCAGTGCACCAAAGCGGCGCGGATCGTTAAAGCGCAGCACTTGGCCTGAATCAAGCACGAAATCAGCATGGTCATGGGCGCGCAATGGCGTGCCTACGGGCAGCACGCGCATGCTGCCAGACATGCCAAGGTGGGCCAGGATGGCTCCCGATTGCAAACTCGATTCGGTTTCCAGCAAAAGATACTTGGCGCGCCGCACTACCGCATGAATTCGCGCGCCGGCCAGCGTGCGCAGCTCGCGGGCAATCGGCCAGCGCAAATCATCTCGCCGCAGCTGCACGCTTTCGATTCGCCGCTGCAGCAAATGCGTGCGCAGCGCGCGGCAGGTGGTCTCAACTTCAGGTAACTCAGGCATGGCCCGGATTGCAACACAATCCCGGTCGTGCTGCTGTCTTGAGGCCGGAGCGTTCGCCCCCGGGCTCTCGCCCTGGGGCCCTAGCGAGTGATCTGGCCAGTGATCTGGCCAGTGATCTGGCCAGTGATCTGGCGAGTGATCTCAGGCGCTCCGGCACGAGATTTCCCCCTGCGGTCGAAATGACAGGTGGGACGGTCGATAGCCTGGGCTGGTTGCCCCGAAGCTGAGCCCCCGAATTTGAGCAACAATGGCGTGGCTGCCTCGTCAGGGCTTGGGCTGCTCTTTCGGCAAACCTTTGGCATCCAACGCGGCGCGTTTGGCTTTGTTCTTGTCCGCGTAGGGCAACTTGCGGTTGTATTGATAGGCCTCTTCTTCCCAGCTGCCGTACATGGCGTTGGGAAGCGCGATCCAGCGCGTGCCCAGCCATCCCATGCGCGCCGCCTGCTCGACGATTTCGTCGCGCTTGGGCTTGGAATCCTTGTAGCGCTCGGAGAAATCGCCCAGGTTGTCGCCCACCAGCTGCACGATTCGGTACTGCTCGGCGACGCGCGCGCGCCGTGCGCCCTTGCTGCCAAGCCCGCTGGCGTCATCGCGGAAGGTGAAGTTCTTGGGCTCGTCGGCAAACGCGAAGTTCAGCCGCAGCAGGTTCTCCTGCGTGATCTGGGTCTGCACCGCTTCGCGATTGCTCAAATAGATCACCGTGACGCCCATGCGCTTCAGCGCGTGGGTGTAGGCGGCGGCGCCCGGCACCTCGTAGGCCGCTGCCTCATCCACCCACTGACTCCAAAGCTCCGGCGTGAACTCGTCATCGTTCTGCACCAGTCGGGCCTGAAACGGCGCGTTATCCAGCATGGTTTCGTCCACGTCCACCACCACAGCTGGCGGCAGGTTCTGATAGCCGGGCCGGGTTTGCTCTTCGGCTGCGGTCCAGTCCGGGTCCAGCAGCGCACGCTGCACTTGGCTCAGCGCCAGGGTGAAGCTCTGCCGGGTCACCATGTCGTACTCGGCCGCGCGCTGTTGCCAAAGCGTGGCGTTGAGCAGATCAGCATGCGCGGTATGGGTCTTGCTCGCGGACGTCGCCATCGCCGCATCGGGCTTGGCAAGGCTAGTCTGACAACCAACCAAGGCCACGCAGGCCAGTGCGATCAGGGAAAACCGTCGTTGCATCGTGAATCTCCATCACTCGGGAATAGCTCGAAGCCTAGCGAGAAAAAGCTCCGATGAGATGACGAACTGATGATCGGACGTGCCGGCACGCGTTTTTCACCCCGGTAAACGCGAGCGAGCGGTCGGATTGCAACCAAGCTACCATTGCCCCCCGATCCGAATGCGAGATGGAACAAATCATGAAGATGCTGGACTTTTTCAAGGATGCCGGTGCGCAGGTGCTGGGAGCAATGCCCGGCTCGGACGCTGCCGGCAAGCTGATAAAGCACGTCAAGGATTCAGGCGTGATGGAAGGCGTGCTCGACGGCGAGGTAAAGGTCGAGTTCGACGCGGCGGCTGGTGAGGTCAAGGTCAGCGGCGCAGCGGCTACGCAGGAGCAAAGGGAAAAGATCGTACTTGCGCTTGGCAACGTGCGCGGCGTTGCCAAAGTGGTCGACACCATGCAGGTGCAGAAGCCGCAGGCCGAGGCCTCGCACTACACTGTAAAGGCCGGCGAGACGCTGTCGAAGATCGCCAAAACCGTGTACGGAGATGCCTCGAAGTATCAGAAGATTTTTGAGGCCAACAAGCCGCTACTCAGAGACGTCAACAAAATTTATCCTGGACAGGTTTTGCGTATTCCAACCTGAATCGCGGTTCGCGCGCGATGGAGCAAAGTGATGACTGAGGCAACCCGGTTTACCAGCTTTCGGGACTTCTATCCCTACTATCTTTCGGAGCATCGCGATCGGCGCTGTCGACTGCTGCATTTCATAGGCTCTTTGGGGGTTCTGGCTTGGCTTGCCTTTATCTTCAGTACGGGTCGAGCCAGCTGGTGGCCGGTTGCGCTATTGATCGGCTATGGGTTTGCCTGGGTCGGTCATTTTG
>Ga0163144_10004603_pt1 | contig 30983 bp, 31 predicted proteins | sample OliLak19BULKMAT1_FD_123175 | JGI IMG/M metagenome (GOLD analysis project Ga0163144, IMG submission 123175) | Freshwater microbial mat bacterial communities from Lake Vanda, McMurdo Dry Valleys, Antarctica - Oligotrophic Lake LV.19.BULKMAT1 | ecosystem: Environmental > Aquatic > Freshwater >... | reverse complement strand
ACAGGTAAGAATCTAACCTGTACCCAAAGTGCCCTGACCCCTTCGGGTCGTGACCCCTTCGGGTCGTGACCCCTTCGGGTCGCAGGCATGCGTTTAAACCTCTTTAACCGCGTTTCCAAGGCTGCTTTCGATGGCATATCCCTTGCTCTTTTGAACGTGCAGGAGGCTTGGCTTGACCCGTTTATCGTGTGGAATTTTTGGGATGATTTTATTTTGTAGCGGGCTGAAAGCTGCGGATGCCGGTGCAGATCCCGGCAAAATTCTCGGCTCATCCTGTGTTGAGCTCATCACTGCTCTCTTTAGGGTCACTGGTATTTATCTTCCACGGGTTCCAAAACTTCCTGTCTTAAAACTTAATGATCCCATTCACGGTCTTCTTCACCAACTAACCAACGAAGAAAAACTTCGCAGTTTGTCCCATGAGGATGCGGAGAAAATAATTTCAGTACTGGATGGCAGTATTAATCCTTATATTCCAGAACTGAATGAACTGCGTAGAACTATCGATCAAGTTCAAACGCCACTCAATATTTCGCCTACACAAGCAGCTCGGCTTTCGAAATTGAATGCTGCTATTGTTCGCGCGCAAAAAAACTCAGTTGAATTTTACTACCGAGAAGCCCTCCTTGCCCCCGGCTTTGACGAGCTTTCAGATGCCGTGAGTTTTTTGAGAACGGCGACCGGAGATATTGCAACTGTCGAAGAAGCGAGTCAGGCACTTTGGCTTCTTGCAAAGAGCCTCAGAGATTGGACAAAGAATGATAAGAGAGTGCGGCCATTTCTTTTTGCACAATTGCAATCTCATTATGCGGAGCTTCATCAAATGAAGACTCGTCTGAAAGATGATCGAGCTCAAAAGGCAATTTAAGCGTCGATCAATCTCTATAGGCCCTCTGATGTGGTTGATATGAGTTTTGAAATTATGGAGAAGAGTCTCCGCGATTTAATTGAAGAGGAGATGAACAAAACTGCCGATGACCGTATCTACGAGCAATTATCAATTCTGAAAGATAATGAATTTGGATTCTGGGCTCCTAAGATGAGTAATCTCGAAGCGGTTCGATTTCTTAAGCTCGTGTCCGAGATGGACAGCTCCTATAAAAGTAAAACTCGTTCAGGATATGATGCCGGAGACGGCTTCAAGGTTTTCGAGGCTTTTCTGTTTGAAAGCCTCACTCATTTGGATGTAGATCGTGCGAATCGCGTAGTCGACTATGTTCGAACGCTCTATTCACTTCTCTTTCTTCGTATGCACAAAGGAGATTCAGAGGCAGATGCCATTATTGCAGCATACGATGTCGAGACGTCGACCGCTCAGAATTCAAATCCTGTGATCGAAAGGCAGAGTCTTAATTTCAATCAAAATGAGTATGAGGACTTTATACGAATTGAAGCTCGAGGACTGCTTGCGGTTGGAAGAGTCTCGGAACTTAAATCTCTTTTTCGAAGTGCAACGATGAAAGCTGAGTTGGCCGCCGAGCTTTTGGGACTCGCCGATTTAATGAATTCCAGTGATGGGCAATTATTTCTTCGCTCGATGATCCCAGTGGGATTTCCTGCTAAAAAATTGTCGATAGGAGCGATCAATCCAAATCCACAGACGTCTCAGGAATGGGTTGATCTTCTCAATCACTTGGATTCGGATTTATTGCCACCTGAAATTGCTCGCTTGCTCATAGTTCGATGGACGTCTCGAATCGAAGAATTACTTTTGATCAAAAGAACGCCTCGAGTGGCACGGGAAAACTCACTCATCGATGAGGGCTTGTTTCGGCTAAGCCTCAATGAGTCCCTTCCGGCCATCATCCGAAAGTTTGCAGCCCGATCTGTTTCAATTCAAAATCTTCGAGACCATATTCCAGAACTACCAGCCGTCTGGGACAAGGGCTACAAAGTGACAGATTTGCCGGACGAATCAAAAGTGCCAATGAAGCCCTTGGACTCTAGCAAATTGGACACCTACATTCGTCGAGCTGATGCCTTGGTGAAGGATAGAAAGTTTCAGAAAATTATGGCATCCGTGGAGGCCGGCACGCAATTTGTAAAAGTAAGAACATTTGAGATGCTGCTTCCCCTTGTGCAGCTCTTAGAGCGCATCGATACCGTTAGCTACTCAGAAAAGACTCCGGTGGAGGTTCGACTTCAGCTGGATATATTTGCTGATCAGGTTGAGTTGGCCTTGCGTCGATCGATTGATTTTCATTGGAATCGAATTGTTTCCGGCAAAGCTGGAGAAGCAAGGATTTCTTGGCGGATACTGCGCCACCTTCAGAATCACTCCTTAGCTTTAGATTATCTTTTGTCGAAGATGTCAGAGGCTGTGCCGAACTTTCAGACCAAAGCTAGAGCTCAAAGTACTCTAAGAGAGTTCGCCTTGTTCGGTAAGAAAGTGATTTTTCTAAATCCGCCAAAGCATCTTGAGAAATTTAACGCTGTGAGTATTCGCCTAGAGATCGAAGCACAGATGATTGTCATGAAAGAGAATCTAAAAATGTGGAGGAGTCTGGGAGAAGTTGAAATTAACCACGAGATTGATGAATTGGTCACGGGCTCGGGATCTGATCGTGCTCATCTCAAGTTCTCGAAAGATCAGGCTTATAGATTTATTCAAGCTGTTTCATCTGTGGCATTTACTGAGGAGGGATTGGCTCTACCAGCTGACGCTGCAGTTTGGTTGAGAAATGCCGACGAGGATACTGAAAGGAAGGTTCTAGATTTCTTAAGGTTCAAGATTAAATACTTCGAGTTTATCTATCGGCACGCACGATCCTCCGCTGGCGGAAAAATCGCGCTTGTTCTGGATCATTATTGGGATTAGAGGATTAATTATGAATATCCTTTATACGATTATTATTGGTCTTTTCATTGGCGCAGTCGCAAAATTCTTAATGCCTGGGCGAGATCCGGGTGGATTTATCATCACGATATTGCTCGGAATAGCTGGCGCTGTTTTTGCTACTTACATTGGCCAAGCAATTGGTTGGTATGCATACGGTCAGCCCGCCGGCTTTATTGCCGCTGTTCTTGGAGCTATGATGCTCTTGTTCTTTTATCGATTGTTTGTGGGCCGCCGCCTCACGTAAAGGCTGCATCAGGAATAGCCGCCCATTCAAAACTCCACTCCAACTCTTTGAATGTGGTCGAGTAGATCTTGATTCTCAATATGGTGCAGGAGAGAAAGATCAACCTTGTATTCTAACAATAGATCCTCAATTTCATTCTGAATTCTCAATAGATCCGTGAGAGTCAATTGAGGTGCTACGAGGGCGAGATCAATATCAGACCCGGGTTTAAAGTTTCCCTTGGCCCTTGATCCATAAATGAGCACTTTTTGTATTTCAGAATTCTTTGAAAAAATAGATTTCAACTTTGAGATCGTCTTAGGGCTTAAGCCTCGCTTTGCTTCATGATTCATGCGAGTTTCTGCATCTTCGATAAAAACTCTTCGAAGGCCTGAAAGTATTGCTCACATATTTTCGCCACGATTTCGTTCGCAATTTTCTTATTGTAGGTGTGAGAGGTTTGGTTGCGACTCTGGATCATTTCCATCCACACATCTCCGGATTCCAAGAGTCCCTTTTGAAATGCCTCTCTGGCAGCATCTCGTGATCCCGTAATGAGCTCGCCACCGCCCTGATGGTCAAAATAATGCTTGATCACCTTTCAAGTTAACTCATGGGTAAACTCAAAGGATTGAATTAATCCCTGCTTTTCGAGATCCGAAAGTTCTCTCTTTTCTGTGAGTTCGACGCCAGCCTTCAGTGATTCAAATGCGGATTTGAAATTGTCCAAGCGTTGTATCCACCGAACATCTGACCCGATAAATTTAGACATAACTCCCACCGACAATATGCTCCCAGGGACAAAACAGTCCAGTGGACTGTTTTGAGTTACGGATCTGGTCGAAGTGCGGTGAATTCAAATCGATTGTAAAATGCTCCCAGGGAGGGATTTGAACCCCCGACAGGGTGGTTAACAGCCACCTGCTCTACCACTGAGCTACCTGGGAATCTGAAAAAGCTGCTCCACCTTCAATAAGGCTCAGGGCTAGAGCAACCCTTATTCATCTGCACACCTTGCGGTGTGACCCTAAAGCTGGCGGAGAATCAGAGAAATTTCTCAGTATTCTTCTCAGCTCAAAGACCTCTTACCTTAAGTTTTTAGGCGTCTCTATTCAACTTTTTTTCTCAAAGCCAAATTGAAGAATCCAAAGTCTGGAGTGGGCACCACCAGGCCTGAGTCATGGGGGAAACCTACTTCTTATCTTTTTTGAGCTCCAGTAAAACCAACTTGGCGACCGCTTTAAGCGTTTCGAATACACCCTGACCAGTGGTCGCCACCGCTTCAAACTCGGCCACGCCGCCCGGATTCAGGAGTTTTCGCAGATCTTCTACCGACGATACATTCGGGAGATCTCTCTTGTTGTACTGAATCACAAAAGGGAGTTCTTCCAAATTATAGCCCTGTTCCTTCAAATTGATTTTCAAATTTTCGAGGCTCTCTAAGTTGGCATCGATTCGATCTTTCTGAGAATCCGCCACAAATACGATTCCGTCGACACCTTTGAGAATCAGCTTTCGGCTGGCATCGTAAAAAACCTGACCGGGTACGGTATACAAATGAAATCGAGTTTTGAATCCGCGAATCTCACCCAGAGCCAATGGAAGAAAGTCAAAGAACAGCGTTCGCTCTGTTTCCGTTGCGAGTGAAATCATTTTGCCCTTCGCCTTGGGCGATGTCTTTTTATAAACAAACTGCAGATTCGTAGTTTTCCCACAGAGTCCCGGACCATAAAAAACAATCTTACAGTTGATCTCGCGATTGGAATAATTAATGAAAGACATTTTTAGTGAGGTCTCCCTTTCATTCGATCATTCAGGCGGTTGTCGATCGCCGATGCGGTCATTCCGTCCAGAGCTTCTGCAGCCCGAGAAGGATTCGATTGAGCCAAGAATTTTTTTAAATTCGTCGACAGAGATTTGAGCGCAACTTCATTGATAGGACATTTAATTCCCACCATCAGCCATGGACCACCCAAGCTCTCAATCCAAAATCCAGCTTTCGAATTTCCAAATTGGAGGGGAGTACCTTTCACTTTCAGCAATGCTCCAAGCCCCTCAGCAGCAGCAAGAACCGAAGCGGCTAGACTTCCCAAACTCGTTAAATCTGCAGCCGTGGTTTTTCCAGCTCGTACAAGCAAATCTCCGTACTGACTCAATACAAATAAGCCACCGGACTTTGACTTGGTGCGTTTGAGGTAATCGAGCATCCACTTTTCACTCGACTCTTTCCAGGAGGCTGTCTTCTTTTGCATGTCCTTATGCTAACGAAGTCGGCTTCGAGCTTCAAAGGCTTTTCCTAGACTGATTTGATCTGCAAACTCCAGATCCGTACCAACCGCTAGACCTGAAGCGAGGCGAGTGAGGGAAATTTCAAGCTTCATGAGCTGTTTGGACAAATAAAGAGCGGTTGCGTCGCCCTCCACTGTGGGGCTCAGCGCCAAAATAATCTCTTCAAAATGATGTTTCGATGTGCGATCGAGGAGCTGCGGAATTCGGAGGTCCTGAGGCCCCACGCCCTCCATGGGGGACAAAAGTCCATGCAAGACATGATAGAAGCCATGAAAGGAGCCCAATTTCTCGATCGAATAAATATCGGAGGGCTTTTCGACGACGCAGAGCACCTTGGTATTTCGGACAGGGCTCGAACAAATACTGCAAGGGTCGCGATCAGTCACCGTCGAACACGAAGAACAAAGATGAATGGTCGAGAGAGCTTCAATCGATTCCGAGAGTCCAGCTCGGTACTGAGGGTTTGCTCTTAAAAGATAAAATGCCAAGCGCGCGGCAGTGCGTTCTCCAATGCCTGGGAGTCTTGATAAATGGGAAATCAGTGATTCAATGGGTCCCATGAATTAACCGTTAGTCCTTAGGCAGCTTTTTTTTTTGAAAGCGCAGCGCCCAAAACTTCTAAAACTTGTAGAGCTTCGTCCCGCGTATTCTGCGGTCCGAGGCTGAAGCGAACGCCGCTCAAAGCCTCCGCTTCTGTATAGCCTAACTTCAGAATGGAGCGCGATGGTGTGGGAATTCCAGATGAGCAAGCCGAGCCCGTGCTCACGCAGATACTCGACAAATCGAGGGCCATCATGAGGGCATCGGAGCGAATTCCATCAAAAAGTACGTACGACGTATTGGGAATTCTCTTGGCCTTTTCCCCTACAATTCGTATTGGAAATCGACGAGTTTTCATTTCGGCTTCAAAAAAATCACGGACTCGACGAACCGAATCCTCAAAATCCACCTGGAGTACGGGAGCTTCTTCGGCCAGCGCGCCCGCGCCCACAATGGCTAAAATATTTTCAGTACCGGCTCGGCGTTTCTTCTCTTGAGAACCGCCCCGCACTAAAAATTCCATTCGAGTCTTCTTATTAATATAGAGAACGCCCACACCTTTGGGGCCACCCGCTTTATGAAAACAGAGAGTGACCGCAGAGACTTTGGACTGCCCGAGCTTGAGTGGCTCGCGAATAAAGCACTGAACCAGGTCTACATGGTAAGGAACTCCCACGGCCGCGCACTCATCCGCTATTTCCTGCCACGGCTGAATAATTCCGACTTCATTGTGCGCGCCAATCATCGAAACCAAAGCAACCTCATCGGGGTTTTGAATCAGCTCTCGAAAAGCGCGGAGATCCAGCTCTCCGGTTTCCAATAGCGGCGCATACACAACCTCCGCGTCAAAGGTCTCTTTGAGAAACAATATATTTTCATAGACCGAATTGTGCTCAATGGGACTCGTTATAATCTTTCTGCGCGAGGGGTTTTCTTTTGTTCTCGCCAGCCAGAGGCCCCAGAGCGCCATCAAATTGGATTCGCTCGCTGATGCTGTAAAAACCAATTCACTTGGATCTACGCCAATAAGATCAGCCATTACCTTTCGGCTCGAATCAATCGCATGTCGGCACTCCTGGCCCAAACTATGGGACGAGCTGGCATTGGCGTGATAGCGATCAAGCGCATCAACCATTCGAGATTTGACCCGTTGGCGAAGCGGAGAAGTGGCGTTATGGTCCCAATAAATCATCAGGTTTACTTACCACGATCCAAATTGAATTCAACCCGTCGATTCTCGGCACGGCCTTCTTCCGTTGTATTTGTCGCAATGGGCTTAGATTTGCCAAATCCCTTGGATATGAGCTTCTTCGCGGGCACGCCCTTTTTACTCAAATGGACCCTTACGCTCTGAGCACGTTTTTGCGAGAGATCTTGGTTAAACGCCTCAGACCCCACACTGTCCGTATGCCCTTCCACGCGAAGGAGATCAAAGCCGGCGTTTTCCTTCAAGAGACTGGCCACTTGATCCAAAATCGGAAACGAGTCCTCTTTAATCTTCGATGATCCAAATTCGAAATAAATGGCGTCAGGAAGAATGATCTTATCGTCAATGACGACCGCTTCTTTAGGTTTTTCCAGCATGATGCTCTTGTCGGTTTTTTGTCCCGCAACCACATCACATTCAATAATTTGAGGCAGATAATTTTCTGCCTGAACTTTGAAAGTATGCGCCCCAATAGGAAGCGTAATTTGATATTCGCCGGTCAATGGATCAGTTCCAAAGGGCTTCACAGCTCCTGTTTCAGATGTAAAAACAGCGGTAAGCGGAGTGCCGTCTTGGTTCTTGACCATACCAGCACAAGATCCGGTCGATGGAGCGGCCTTAGTGAGCATGAACTTCTGATCCAAAATCTGATCTGGCTTCACATCAACTGCAAAGTCTTGACCCACATAGCCTTCGGCTTCTACTCGAAGAGTTTGGCGACCTTCAGGAATCTTGGCGACTCGGAATCGGCCCTCGGTATCGGTTGATAGTGCAGAATCAAGTCCCGTCGCCGTTACATAGGCTTTTGAAATTGGCTGCTGAGAATCTTTGTCGACAAGCTGAGCGTTTAGTCCGCCGTACTTCGGCCCAACTTTTTTCAATCGAGCTTCTAAGAGTGCATCTCGGCCATCTCGAATGCTCGCCCTACGGCTCAAAGGTTCATAGCCAGCTTTTGAAAAGACGACGTTGTAGTCCCCATTTGAGAGATTTCTGAATTCATAAAATCCTGAAAGGTCCGTTTGCTGGGGTCTTTGCGATTCGGAAGCAACAGTTACCTTAACGCTTTCCAAGGGGAGTCCTGTTTCTTCATCGAGAGCTGAACCTCGAATGCTTCCCGAACTCGGTGTGAGAGTTTTTCCGTCCACCGCAAAACTTACGCCAAACCAAAGTTCCCACGGTGGATTGCGAGGTATTCCCTCAGTTCGAGCGGTTCCAATTCCACCCAGGCCGATATCTGCCGCTGCCATAATACTAATGACGGGAATCGGCGTGGCTTTCACTCCCACACTTACTTTTCTTCGATTGTCTTTGAAGGCGACACCACTTGCACCAATAGCGTACTCGCCCCAGGCCTCAACAAAAGGAACGAGATATCTATAGGCCGCTTCAACTGAGAAAGATCCCGTGATCGCCTGGAACTTGAAAGCATCGAGAGCGAATTTATTAAAATCCTGAGTGGGGCCAGTCAAATTGGCATTTGGCAATCGGTAGCCCATGTTCAAATGAGTGCGAAATGGAAATTCTTTAAGCTGTTTGGACATATCCCAAGTGGCAGCAACTGCGAGTTCTCCCGAAACGAAGGGTCCCGATCGCCTGGTCGATCCCCCCGAAGAATTTCGAAGGGATTGTGTTCCTGAAAAGAGACGCACAAAGCCTGATGTACCGACGAAAAAGCTATCGCTACCCGTCGGAAATCCCACTCGAGCTCCGATATCTGTATTCTCAAAATAAGAGGTCAGAGTTGTGGAGCTCCGATTGGTAGAATTCTCATTAAAGGTAAAGCCAAAGCCCGAGAAGATCTCAACGGGAATTCCCCAGTCGAAGGTATAGTTACCATTCACTCTCAGCGATGTTCGCGAATGCTTTTTTGCATCGATAAATGGCTCATCAGACATAAAACTTCCCATAAGAGAGACAGCAAAATGATCAATTTCGTTTGGTGTCGAAGAAAATGTGCGAAGAGTACCTGTTCGTCCGGTAATTGTGGGATAAGCTCGACCCGAATTTTCCATTGCGGACACTAGAAATGAAGAGAGAATCAAACTCGAAAAAATCATTCCTTATTTAAGCGTCTCAAACTTGATCTTGCAAACCTTTATCTTATAGATCCCCGCCGACTTGAAGCGATTCCGACCCCAAGCTGTTGAGCACTCCAGAGTTTCTGAGTCCTTGCTTACGAGGTTCATCAAGGTCTCGGCTGACTGGGATCGAAATCGAATGACGAGCTCCTCCTCCAGTCATCCTAAAAATGATATAGTCATCTGCTTTTTTTACTTCAAGGCTTCCGACGATGAATTCAGTTGGATGGTGAGTCGGAGTATCTGCGATAAGTAGAAACAAAAGTGCTAATGTCATGATCCCCCCCGGTCTCTTCTTAAGAGAATCAGAGACCTCAAAGCGAAGTCATCAAGTATTAACCGGCCACGAAATATTAACCGTTCACGAGCTTTTGAGGACTATCGAGGGGAGGGAGAGGGCAATCGAGGGCAATGGAAGCGGCTCGGAGGAACTCCCATTCTTGGGGTTTTACGAGTGCATCGGAAAGCGCAGTTGCAGTGAGCGCTTCCACCAGTTTCTTTTTGAGCGCAACCGATGCGTGAGAGAATTTATCGAGTGCCTTGGTGACGTCCGAAAGTTTACAGTCAGCTCGAGTCACGAAATAATCTTGCGAGAGATGCAGAATTTTAGCGCCCCGCCTAAATGCATCGAGGTCATCTGATTTGGAAATATAAGCAAGAGTTGAAAGCAGGAGCCCCATTTCCTTTTTCACTGAAGAAAATGCATAATATTGAACGACGGGTCTTTGCCCCGCAGCGATTTTTCTTTTGGCTGCCAAAACCGTCAAGACGGCAAAATCAAATACCGTGGCAGAAGGGTTGAGTCGAATAACTTCCTTTGCAAGATTCTCAAGAGCTTCCAACTGAGTCTTTGAATAGCGGGCGAGAGTCGGAAGACAAATTTGCAAGACTTCCAATCTATTTTGGCTCTTTGCTTGAAGGACTTTCATATTCTCCAAAGTTTTTTTGGCCACCTCATCGCCTAGCTTTTCGCCAATTTTACTCAATGCCTCCTTGGAATCTTTTGCTCCGGATACAAGCAGAGCCAAGATCATCGTTTGAACATCGATAAGATCATGGGAGCGCTGAGCAATCGGCTTCGAAAATCTTTGAACAATATAGGGGGACGGGGCTTCGGTTGCGGGGCTTTCAAAATTCTGAAAATTCGGCCTGATGCGAGGATTAATCGCTCGAATTCGTTCGGTGAGTGGGGGATGGGTTTCAAAAAAATAAAACCAAGAGCTACTAAATGCATTGGAAAAGAAAAAATGCCGAGCTTCGGAGGATTGTTCGTGGGCAACGAGTGAACCCATGGCGGTGCCCCCTATTTTGGTTAATGCCCCAATGATTCCTTGGGGATTTCTGGTGAATTGTACCGAAGATGCATCCGCCAGAAATTCTCGCTGGCGAGACACAGAGGCTTGAAAAATTCGTCCCCAAAAATAGCCGATCCATCCCAGTATATAGAGGACGAGTCCCGCCAAAATGATTCCGCCCACTCCTTTTGATCGCCCCCTAGCTCTCAACAAATGACCGCCGATGAGAGTGAGAAGGAGGAGTCCATAGATCATCCCCATCAGGCGCATATTGAGTCGCATATCTCCATTCACGATATGGCTAAATTCGTGAGCTACAACGGCTTGAAGCTCATCACGAGAAAGCAAATTTAGTGCACCTCGTGTAATGCCGATAATGGCGTCTTGAGTTCGAAATCCTGCAGCAAACGCATTGATTCCAGACTCGTTGTCCATGATGAAAACAGGAGGAACAGGAGCACCTGAAGCAATCGCCATTTCTTCAACGACATTTAAAAATTGCTTTTCTTCGCTCGACTTTGCGCTCTCATGATCAAGAAGCCGACCGCCAAGCATTAGACCTACAGAGATTCCCCCTTCTGAAAGGCCTTTGAGTTTCCAAAAGCTCCCCACTAAAATCGTGGCGGCAACTCCAAGAGCTATGAATCCTAGATGATACGGATCTTGAATTTCGAATATCATTCCAAGAGCAAACGAAATCAGACAGGCGGTGATGACGACGGCAAGAGCAAAGAAAAATACGTACCAGCGAGTGCGAGTGCGGGCCTTTTCTTGAAGATCAAAAAAATTCGACATGAGAAATCAATTTGAATTAGCCGAACGAAACCTTGGGGGCGATGCGCTCTTCAGAGTTTTCAATTTCCCAAAGTTTTGATTCTTGGAACTGAAATGGGCCAGCAATCAAAGAATTCGGAAAAGTTTCACGACTCGTATTATAGGACATGACCGAATCATTGTAGGCCTGGCGAGCAAATGAGATTTTATTCTCAGTGCTCGTGAGTTCCTCTGTCAGCTGCATCATATTTTGGTTGGCCTTCAAATCGGGATAGGACTCAACGAGTGCAAAGAGCTTCCCCAAACTTTGAGTCAACATCCCTTCAGCACCCAAAAGGGAAGTCATTGCTCCAACATTGGAGGGATTGCCACTAACCTGGGAGCTTGCACTCACGGCTTGATTGCGAGCTTTGATCACATTCTCAAGCGTCTCTTTCTCGTGCTTCAAATAGCCTTTGGCAGTCTCGACAAGATTTGGAATTAAGTCGTAGCGACGCTTGAGCTGCACATCAATTTGAGCAAATGCGTTTTTTACACGATTTCTGAGCGCCACGAGATTATTGTAAATTCCAACTGCAATAACGGCCGCAAAAACGATGAGACCAAGGATCATTAAAAGTGCGATTGTCATAAGGGGGATTCTCTCACGACTTCAAGAGTTTTCAAAGTGAGAAGTATATCGGCCCCTGTTTCTAAAGCTTAAGGTTCTGCTTCAGGCGCACTTCAATCGCGGTCAAGAAATCCTCAGTGTAAAGGTAATCTCCCTCCTTCACTTTGGATCCATGAATGCAAGCTGCAAGGTCCTTTGTCATTTTTCCTGACTCGACAGTCTCAATACAGCTGCGCTCGAGAGTACTACAAAAATCTTTGAGATCACTGAGCCCATCGAGTTTTGCGCGAAAGCCAAGTCCTTGGGTCCACGCGAAAATACTAGCAATGGGATTGGTCGAGGTTTTCTTACCCTTCTGATGTTCGCGATAGTGTCGAGTTACCGTGCCATGCGCGGCTTCGGCTTCCATCGTCTTTCCGTCAGGAGTTAAAAGAGTTGATGTCATGAGCCCGAGCGAGCCAAAGCCCTGAGCGACGGTATCCGACTGCACGTCTCCATCGTAGTTTTTGCAGGCCCATACGAATGCGCCAGAGGACTTCAGGCAAAATGCAACCATATCGTCGATGAGACGATGTTCGTAGGTAAGCTTCCTCTCTGCGAATTTGCTTTCAAATTCAGCACGGTAAATTTCTTCAAAAATATCTTTGAATCGACCGTCATATTTTTTGAGAATTGTATTCTTTGTCGAAAGATAGAGCGGCCAGCCTTTTGAAAGAGCGACATTGAAGCAGGATCTTGCAAATCCTCTAATGGACTCGTCCGTATTATACATCGCGAGGGCAACTCCGTCGCCTTTGAAGTCATAGACCTCATGGGTTTGGGAATTTTTTCCATCCTCTGACGTAAATGTAATCGTCAGCTTGCCTTTACCTTTGGTTACAAAGTCCGTGGCCTTGTATTGATCACCGAATGCATGACGACCAATGCAGATGGGAGTGTTCCAGTGTGAAACAAGCCTTGGAATATTTGTGCAAATAATCGGTTCTCGAAAGACAGTGCCATCCAAAATATTTCGAATTGTTCCATTTGGAGATTTCCACATCTTCTTGAGATTAAATTCTTTCATCCGGCCTTCGTCAGGCGTAATCGTCGCGCACTTAATGCCCACATGACAGTCGAGAATGGCTTTGGCAGAATCGATCGTGACCTGATCATCTGTTTTGTCGCGGTTCTCAATCCCCAAATCAAAATATTTAATATTCAATTCAAGAAATGGAAATATGAGCTTGTCTTTAATGCTCTTCCAGATGATTCGTGTCATTTCGTCGCCGTCGAGTTCAGCGACGGGATTTTTTACAGCAATTTTTTTCATCTCGGCAGATTAAATGAAAGCGCGTTCAAATTCTACGAAGGAATCGAAAAATGGCGGGGCAGGGCTGAAGCGCAGCGGCCCTGCCTGGCTTTGAAGGCATTGCAAATATCGCTTAGATAATTCAGGATCGATCGAAGCATTCGTTTACAACTTCCCGACATTTCCGCATCTTTAAGTAGGCGCAGAATGTCAAAAGAAGTTTCAGGTGATGCTAGGATTCTAACTTGGACGGAGAGTCTAAGGTCTTTCAAGCATCCTCGCGTTCTGACAATGCTCTTTTTGGGGTTCTCGGGCGGAATTCCTCTGCTGCTGATATTTTCATCGCTTTCACTTTGGCTTCGCGAAGCTGGAATCGAAAGAGGGGCAGTTACATTTTTTAGTTGGGCCGCGCTGGGATATTCATTCAAATTTGTCTGGGCCCCGCTCGTTGATACGGTCCCCGTACCCTGGCTCACGAAATACTTTGGCAGGCGACGAGCTTGGCTCTTCATTTCTCAATGTCTCATTGCTGTCGCCATTGTCTTCATGGCGAGTGTGGATCCATCAAAAGGTACCCAGAGTTTGCAGTGGATGGCGATTGCAGCGGTCCTCTTGGGGTTCTCATCCGCCACACAAGACATTGTCATTGATGCTTATCGAATTGAATCAGCCGAGCAGCGACTTCAAGCGATGATGTCGTCATCCTATATCGCGGGTTACCGAATTGCGATGGTTGTCTCTGGGGCTGGAGCCCTGAAACTCGCCTCATACTTTGGATCAGACATGAATGCTTATGCCTACGATGCGTGGAGATGGACGTATCTTATAATGGCCTGCACGCTCTTGGTGGGGGTCGTGACAACCTTGATAGTTTCGGAGCCACAAGAAAATAAATCAAAAAATTATATCTATGCGACGCTCGACTATCTTCGATTGCTTTTGGTTTTCGGGCTATCGCTGATCGCATTTGTGAGTTGTTTTTTTTATAGCGCGTCGTTGATTGAAGTTTTGAAATCTTCATTAGGTGAGGGGCCAATACAGAGTTTCCTGGCTGGAAGTTTTCGATTGCTTCTCGCTTTGGCGGCAGCGGTGCTTGTGGGAATAGTTTTGGTACGAGCGCGAGTTGTGAAGGCAGAGATGGCGCGCAGGACTTGGATTGAACCGATATCGGATTTTTTTCAGCGTTACGGAGTGAAGACCGCTGTGATTTTGTTGAGTCTGATTGGGCTCTATCGGATTTCGGATATTGTTCTTGGCGTCATCTCGAATGTTTTTTATCAGGATATGGGATTCTCGAAAGATGAGATCGCGGAGGCTGTAAAAGCATTTGGACTTTTTGTAACGATCGCGGGTGGATTTTTGGGAGGGCTCTTCGCGGCGCGATTTGGCGTTATCCGATCTCTGCTCTTAGGTGCCGTCATGTCCTCGCTCACCAATCTTTTGTTCATTTGGCTTTCATTTGTGGGACACGATGTTTATTTGATGTACGGCGTTGTTGCCGCAGATAATTTGGCTGCCGGATTTGCTAGCGCTGCATTTGTGGCGTTTTTATCGAGCCTGACGAGTGTTTCTTTTACCGCTATTCAATATGCTCTCTTTAGTTCCCTCATGACTTTGTTTCCCAAAGTCCTAGGAGGTTACTCTGGCGGAATCGTGGATCAGATGGGGTACCCCGGATTTTTTACATTCACCACAATTTTGGGACTTCCCGTGATTGGGTTATGCCTCTTGGCAGCAAGACATTTGAAACCTGAATCGTCCAATTGAGTCAGGTGTTTTCTACGCGTTTGATGAATAATATCACTTCCATAAAATCGGCGCCCCGATAGAATACTGATTGGGGGATTCCACATCATGAAGTCATCAATTTCTTTAGTAATTATTTTGACCGTAAGCTCATTGGCTTTTTTATCGTGCAGCGATAGCAGCAACAACCTTGTAGTTACTTCGTCTAGCTCAAGAACGGCCACGGTATCAGGGGCCGCGGTCAATAAGGCCAACTACGTGCGAGTTCTCAATGACGAAGGCCCAGTTATCGGATCACCCTCATCTCTGACATTCAAAGTCTATGCTCTTTATATAAGCCTCAACGCAGACTGCTCGTCGTTGACCGAAGTTGGAAGCTACGGAAGCGCTGGCGAATCAAAAGACTTCTTTGATTCCTCTGAGTTATTTAATCGGGCAGCCGCCGCTGGTACCTACGAATGCATCGCCATTTCTGTGAGCGACAATATTCGCTTTAAACCGAATGCTGCCGCTGTCACCGCAGCTCCAGCCGCTTGCGAGAGTGTGGATTCAGAATATACGATTGATATCTACCGAGCTGATAGTGGTGAAGAGACACCGTGGATCGATCAAGAAAATGCAGCAATTACCGCAACAGGATCTGCGGGAAGTTTAGGCGACGATCGAGTCGTCATTTACGCATCAACAAATCCTGCCGCCGCGATGGCTCGAGCCACAGCACCCATTCATGAGAATCAGCTCGGTGAATTGACGTCACCCCTCATTGTTCCAGGCCAAACAATTTTTTACGCAGATGGGACAGATCAGATCGTTGACAACGGTTCCGATTGCGGCCTGAACGGTGTCGAAATGGGATTCAGATAACGGACGGAACAAGAGTCTACCTGCATGCTCAGAATCTATAAACTCTCCGCCGGTACGAATTCTGAAATTGTCGACGTCTCCGACTTGGAAGTGGCGCTAAAGCAGCCAGATGCGGAGGCCATTTGGATTGATCTTCTCGATCCTAACCCGGCCTTGATCCAGGAGATTGAGAAGACATTGAGCGTCGACATTCCCACTCGTGAGGAAGTTCGATTGCGCGAGTTTTCTAACCGCTTCTATAGGGAAGATGGTTGGACGGTTTTTACGTTTAGTTTATTGGCTCAGGCTGATTCGAAACCCGAACTCACGCCCGTAACGTTTTTATTTGGTACGAAATTCTTGCTCACTTTGCGATATAGGGAGCTGATGGCGTTCAAAAGTTTTCATATTCGACTGCCTCAAGGACTCACGACTCTGCACCGGCCCGAAGTCTACGTTTTTGGACTATTCGATGAAATCTCTGAACGTCTGAGCGATCTTTCAGAACAGTTGGATTCCCATTTGGAAGAAATTTCTCAAAAGATTTTCTCTGAACCTCCTCGGGGAATTGAATCAAGCCGCCCAGACTTGAACGCAGCTCTGAGAGAACTTGGCACGGCCAGTGACCTCTGTTCGAAGATCCGAGAAAGCCTCGCAAGTTTACAGCACAGCATTCCCTGGCTCCGAAAGATGTATTTCGAGACCAGTGAGCGGGAAGAAGTCACTCGCCTAGAACATGATTTTCATGCCATTGCTCAGCACGCTGATTTTATTGTAAACAAGTTGACGTTTCTACTGGATGCGACGCTTGGCTTTATCAATCTCGAGCAAAATAATACGATCAAAATATTCTCAGTTTTGGCTGTGATTTTTTTGCCGCCGACTCTCATTGCAAGTATTTACGGAATGAACTTCCGCCATATGCCCGAACTCGAATCGAGCTTTGGATATCCTCTGGCTTTGATAACTATGCTATTTGCCGCCATCTTGCCCTATTGGTTCTTTAAGAAGCGGGGCTGGCTCTAGCTCTAGTAAAAAATCCCAGGCTTCGCGAACGTCTTTTTCGAAAGCAAACCAAATTAAATTTCAGTTGATCATCCTTCATGGGATAGGAAGGGTTCCAGATGTGAGCGAGCCCACCCGAGATATCTACGACTACAGCATTGATTTGCTTTCGAGGCGGGCCTACTCGACCTTCAAACTCGATCGAAAACTCAGACAAAAAAAATATCCTCCGAACGAGATTGAAGTTGTCCTTAAGCTTTTACGATCGGAGCGCTACTTACGAGATGACCTTTACGCCGACGCTCGGGCTCGCACTTGGGCACGCAAGGGACATTCCGCCAGTCAGATCAAACGTCTCCTCGCTAGTGAAAAACTGGAAATTTCGCTGATTCGTGTGCATGAAATATTTTCAGAATCCGAACGAGGTGAAGAAGATGAACTCAAAAAACTCCTTCAGACTCATCTTCGCAGAATCTCGAGCGTTCCTACCGATAGAAAAGCCTTCTTTAAGCTCAAACAAAAAATTTCTGCAGCCCTGGCGCGCAAAGGACATTCGTTTTCGGCATTTAATTTGATGCTTGATCAAGAATTAAAATTACTTCAAGCACGGTTGAGTTAAAGACTCTGCGCTGGTTTGAAGTTTTTTAAAAGATCTGCCATATCGTCGGCATGCTCTTCTTCTTGCGCCAAGATGGATTCCATAAGGCGTTTGGAAGTCGAATCGTTGTCCCCAAAATAGAATACAATTTCTCGGTAGGTCTCGATCGCAATTCTTTCGGCAATTAAGTTTTCCTTAATCATTTCTACTAATGTTTCGCCTTCTTCAAACTGAGCATGACTACGGGAAAGAATTCCTTCGGGATTAAAATTGGGTTTTCCGTTTAGTTGTTTAATTCGTTCTGCAATTCTATGAGCATGCTCCAACTCTTGCTCAGCATGTTCTTTGAATTCCGCCTTCACCGATTCCGCCTCAATACCTTCAGCTAAAAAATAGTGAGCTGTATAACGGAGATTGCACACGATCTCAGTAGCCAATGCCTCATTCAAGATCGCAACCGCGGCTTCTGGATCACCCTTGTAATCTGGCGTAACAGCGCCGCTCATGATTTGGCTTCGAGCTCGCTCCTGAATGACTTTCATATCGGTAAGAAATGGCTGTTTAGTTTTTAGGTTTTTTAAATTTGCTGAAGACATATACCTATAAGACCCCATGACGGCGCTAAACCGTACTAACCAAAGATATAATTTGGATCAAAAAAGCGCAGGGGCTAATTTCTGTGAAGCAAATCATACACCTATCCGAAAAAGTATGGCCATATTTTGACACCTATCCAAAAAAGGCTATACTCGCAGTTGATGCAACGAGCTCTTAAAGCACAAATTCTGGCCGACCTTTCAGAGAAAATGGTTTTTTTGGCTGGGCCGAGACAGGTTGGCAAGACTACTCTGGCAAAGTCGCTCTACAAAAATTGCGAGTATCTCAACTGGGATATAGACGAGGGTCGAAGTCGAATCCTAACGAAGTCCTTTCGGCCGGCAGATCTTTGGATATTCGACGAGATTCACAAATTTAAAACCTGGCGCAACTATCTAAAGGGCTTGTATGACGACCTGGGCAAGAAGCAGAAGATCATCGTGACAGGAAGTGCGAAACTCGATGTTTTACGAAAAGGTGGGGACAGTCTTCAGGGCAGATACCACCCTCTTCGACTCATGCCCCTTTCCTTCGCCGAGCTTGGAATGAAGACGGAAAAAGAAGCACTTGATCTGTTTCGTTTGTCAGGATTTCCAGAGCCGTTTTTGAGTCAATCCGAAACAAAATGTAATCGGTGGTCCAGGTCGTACCGAGAACGAATCATTCGGCAAGAAGTGTCAACGAACGAGCAGATCGTAGACCTAGGAAATATGGAAATTCTTTTTGATCGCCTTCGTGATACTGTTGGTGGCACACTCTCGATTCACTCGTTGGCTCAAGATATTCAGATTTCTGACAAAACAATTGCGAAATGGATTGCCGCCCTTGAGCGTCTTTATGCAGTATTTCGTGTGAGCCCCTTTGGGGCGCCTAGAATCAAAGCCGTAAAAAAGCGGCAAAAAATTTTTTATTACGACTGGAACGCCATTTCAGACGTAGGCGGTCGATTCGAGAATTTTGTGGCGGTTCATTTAATCAAATGGATTTTTAGCGAGCAGGACCTAAAGGGTCGGAGTCTCGACCTTCGATTTTATAGAGACAAATATGATCGCGAAGTCGATTTCATTGTAACCGAGAATCAACGCCCAATCCTTTTTATTGAAGCGAAGCATTCGCAGTCTGAAATTTCGAAGGGTCTTGTTTATCTTAAGTCAAAATTTCCACCAGTGAGGGCCATGCAAGTTTATATGTCGGGGAAAAAAGAATCGGCAAATCATTTTGGAATCGAAAATATGAATGTTGTAAAATTATTGTCTGAATTAAATGTATAGAACTTCAAAACTCATGAAAATTGAGCGTGTACCCATAAAGCCCCGTGACGGCGCTAAACCGTAGCAACCAAAGATATACGGCTCAAGATATCGGCCGGTCAATTTTTAAAAATAGTTGACCAAAATGTTTATTCGTTCGAGAAGCCCTCATCATTTTCTTGATGAAAGGAATTTTGTGAATCCATTTCAAAAAAGTCTCCACGAGGAAGCTCTGTCTCTCTCAAAACTTTTCAGAAATACAGAAAGTGATTTGATTGAAGTCCTCATGAAAATTGATGAGGCAAAAGTTTTTTTGGCTCTCGGCTATTCCAGTCTCTACTCCTATGCCCTTGAAGCGCTGGATCTTTCGGAGGCCAATGCGTACGCATTTAGCGCAGTCGCCAAGAAATCTAAGCAAATTCCTGAGCTCAAAACTGAAATTAAGTCGGGCAATCTTTCTGTGTCTAATGCCCGCCGAGTGCTTTCCGTCATTACGCCTCAAAATAAAATGGAGTGGATTGCAAAGGCCGCAGTACTTCCAAAGATAGAACTTGAGAAAGAAGTTTTCAAAGCAAATCCAGAAGCAGAAAAAAAAGAGTCGATCCGGCAGCTTTCTGAAGATCGATTTAGTTTAAAACTTGGTATTTCAGAAGATTTATTAAGGAAACTTAAGCGGGCTCAAGTTCTCTTAATGAATAAGGGGAGAAAGAACCTTGGGCTGGAGAATGTGCTGGCTGAGCTAACAGAGGAATTTTTGGAAAAGAATGATCCTCTTAGGAAGGCTGAGCGGATCACTGAAAAAAAGTCTGAAAGTTTTTGCCCGGGCAAAAACTTAGATGCTCTGGATCAAAATACGCAAGAGCAGGCTCGATTCGGCGAGAGCCGTCGGCCAATTTCTGCGGCTTTAAAGCATTCAATTTCTCTAAGAGACAAGGGTTTATGCCAGTTTCAGAGCGAGGAGAAAAAATGTAATACCATGGCCTATGTGGAGATTCACCATAAAAAACCGGTCTCCAGAAATGGAACAAACACTCTCGAAAATCTTATTACACTTTGCTCTAAGCATCATAAGTATTTGCATGAGCAGCGTTAGTGTCGCCAGCCGAGCGGAGCTTGGCCATGGCATGAAAGCATTCTCCAGCACATTGCTAAAGTTTTTAAAGAATGGAAGGTGCTGGATGATTGAGTCTAATTTTTGAAAATGGATTGCAGCCCAAGCTTAACCGCTTGTTGTGCGAGCTTTCTATCTTGAGTGGCTTTCATCACAATATTAGTGCCTTGAGTTAAAATAATCAGGAGAGAAGCAATTTCGTCTACCGAGCGATGAGAGGGGATGCTGCCGTCTTTAAAGCCCCTCTTCACAACCCTTTTCCAATAGTTTTTCCAGAGACAAAGCCCTTCGCGAACAAAGCCTTGGATTCGTTTGTCCAGAATCGTGACTTCAGTGGCGGTATTAGTATTAAGACATCCCCGAAAAAAATTCTTTTGAATTTTTGGATTCATGATTTCAGTGAAGAACTTTTCAATTCCCTCGCGTGCGGTCGCAGCCTCATCAACAAGTCTTCGGCGGCTGCCGACAACTTTCTCACGATAATGAACAAGGCACGCTAAAACTCGATTCGATGTCCTCGAGTGAAGTCCCCCGGTAACCTTGGAGCCAAAACAAGTCCATCGCTCTCTCAAGAATTATAGTTCGATCGATCTTTCGAGGCCTTCCCAAAACTAAGAATGTCCTTTCTCGTGTTCATATTGACTAAGTTTTTGATCAGTTAGTCAAAAACTTGTTTCATCCTACTAATAAAATAGTTAGCCTTTTCGAAAAGGGGATTCCATGATTTTTAATTTTCAAGTTTTAGTATCAATCTTTGCGCTGGCTCTCGTCACTTCTTCAGGTGCCTATGCCGCTGATTACGAATTGGATAGCGAACATACAAATATTAACTTCGACATCGACCATTTGATGATTTCAACTGTGAAGGGGAGGTTTAAAGACTTCAGCGGAAAATTTATCTTGGACGATAAGACGCAGAAACCAACCTCTGTCAATGCGACGATCGTTGCCAAATCTCTTGATACATCAGAGGCAAAACGCGATGAGCATTTGCGGTCGAAAGATTTTTTTGAAGTGGAGAAATTCAAAGATCTCACCTTCGCTTCAACAGAAATTAAATTTGATAACGGTAATAAGGGTATTATGAAGGGAAATTTAACCATTCATGGTATTACAAAGCCTGTGACATGGGCTGTAGAATTTCGCGGCACCGCAAAAGATCCTTGGGGCAATGAGAAAGCTGCTCTGAAGGCGACCACAACGATTAATCGAAAAGATTTTGGTTTGACTTGGAACAAAGCCTTAGAACTCGGCGGCGTTTTGGTTGGAGAGGACGTTCGGATTGAAGTGAATGCCGAAGGCAACAAGACTTCAGCGAGCCCTAAAACAGCATCAAAGAAATAAATGGGAGAGAAAATGAAATTGCAGAATAAGAATCTTATTATATCAACAGCGGTCGCAGGACTTATCAGTTTGGCAGCACAAGGTGGATTATTTGCCGCTGATCCCAAAGGTGCCAGTGACGCTAAGGGAGAATGCCACGGCGTTAATTCCTGCAAGGGAACTGGAGAATGCGGCGCAAAGGCTGAAGGCAATGTGCCTGGTCATAGCTGTGCCGGCAAAAACTCCTGTAAAGGAAAAGGCTGGAAGTCGATGACCGAGGCAGACTGCAAAGCCGAAAAAGGAACTTTCAAGAAGTCCTAATTCTGAGTGAACGAACGCGGGGGAATTTTATTTCCCCGCTTTTTCTGGAATATGTATGAAAGGCCTCGGTCTTCGACCACCCCACTATCATGATGTTTTTAAGGGCCAGCACTCAGTGCAGTGGTTTGAGGTCATTACAGAAAACTTCATGGATTCTGGTGGAGCGCCCCTTTCAAATTTAATGAGGACTCGTAAGGACTCACCCGTTGCGCTTCATGGAGTCTCTTTGAATATTGGTGGAATCGATCCTCTTCGCGACAATTATCTTCAGCGCTTGAAAGCTCTTATAGAACGGATCGATCCAATGATTGTATCGGATCATTTGTGCTGGACTGGCATGAATGCTAAAAATCTTCATGATTTGCTTCCGCTGCCCATGACCACCGAAGTACTTGGTCACTTGGTCGAGAGGATTGATCGAGTTCAGAATTTTTTGGGCAGACGAATTGCGTTTGAGAATGCATCAACTTATCTCAAATTTTCCATTGATGAAATGTCCGAGGCCGAATTCTTGAATGAGATTTTGACGAGAGCGGACTGCGACCTTTTATTGGATGTGAACAATGTTTATGTAAACTCGGTAAATCATCATTTTGATCCGAAGGACATCATCGACGCGGTTCCGGCCGACCGCGTTGTTCAGTATCATTTGGCGGGGCATAGTCAGGAGAATGGATTCCTTTTCGATACTCACGACGCTCCTGTTTGTTCCGAGGTTTTAGAGCTGTTTTCGTATACGTGGAATAAAATTGGAGCTCGTCCTTATATGATCGAGCGAGATGGTGAGATCCCAGAATTTCAAGTATTGGTCGATGAATTGGGGGAGGTAGAGAGGCGACTATGCAGTCCAGTCTTAAAAACTTCCAACGGATGATCGATTTGCCTGAGCGGGATTGGGATCTCTCCATTTTTCAGAAGCCGGCAAGTGGTAGACTCGAGGATCGGTTTGCAGTCTACGCCAACGGATTTGGAATTCGGTCAAAGGAGGCGATGGAAGAAGTCTTTGAGCTATTCCCAACCTATGTAGGGGCGGAGAAGTGGGATGAGATGGGGGCGCTCTATATTCAGTCCTATCCTTCGAGTTCCTATTCTTTGAGTGACATTGGAAATTTATTTCCTCAGTTTCTCAAAGAAAATTCTGCAGATGAAGTTTGGATTGAGCTCGCTGAATTTGAATTGAGGGTATGGAAGTCTTTTCATGCTTTCGATGAGCCAAGGAAGATCAGCCGCGAGACGCTCACAAAAATATCAGAGAATTCTTGTTTCGATTTTCAAGCCTCTATGAGTTTGAATTCCATGTCGAGTTCAGTGGCTGCGGCCTGGCTTTCTCGATCGAACTTCAAGGGGGAGATTTCGAAGGTTTCGGAGTATTCCGTGATTTACCGTACCGACGATCGCGTTCGAGCACGTATTTTGGAAAAAAGAGAATTTTATGTTCTTGAGCGTTTGAAATCGGGAATGAATTTGTCAGATGCCTTAGGTGATATTGAACTTAAGCCGGAAGACTTAGAGTCGTGGCTTCATCATTGGCTGCGAGATCTGGAGTACGCCTTATGAAGGTTGGCGACTTTGGGATTGAGATAGCCCGTTACGCGCGAGCCAAGTTCCCCAGAGGCTTAGCGAAAAGATCAGTCCCCAGATGAGAATGAGTAGAATTGCGATCAGGAACACCCTCCCCTCGATAATATTGAATGCTTAAATCTTGTGCCCGAATAGATTCGTATATTTTTTTCCAGTCGCGAGCACACGAAAAAGATGTCTTCCAGGATTTGATCTGTTCAAGTCTATGCAAATCGCTGCTCGCAATTTTTGGCAAATCCGACTCAATGACCTCTTTTAAAAGCTGATCATGAAATGTGACCTCCCAAGCATCGAATTCATTCTTGAGTTCCGCTCGTCGATCCCACAAATAGTAGGGCTTATTTCTAAAGGCCGAGGGACTGAGGGGATGTGCAGCAATAGCCAAGCCTCCTGCGTTTCGAATGGAACGTGCAATTACCTTGAGGTCATCATCGGCGCTAATCCAATCGGTGACTCCAAGGGCAACAACGTGAGCGGCTTTATGATTAAACAAAGAGTTTTTGGTGAGCTCAAACCCCGGAACGAGAATCATTCCGTAGGCTTCCCAGGCTCGCTTCTTCTCCGACTTTAAAATTTCTTGATAGAGTGGAAAACTTGAGCGAGTGAGCGTCTTACCAAAATAGGCGGCTGTTTTGCCAATCGCTCCGTTTTCTTCACAGAGATGGTCTGTGATCGCAATTGCACCAAATCCCTGCCGGCCATAAAAATCAACGAGATCTGGAATACACAGCTTCCCATCGCTAAAGGTTGAGTGAATATGAAAATCACTAAGAAACATTCTCGTCTAGTTTAAGGGAGGTCTCCCCAAAGAAAATGAAGACTGAGTTCAGATTCCTCAATCTTACCGCGCTCTTTGATTAAGCTTTCAACAACAGAAGGGCCTGCCAGCGTGGAAGTATTCCCAAAACCTGCCCTTTTTCGCTTTCCTCTCAAGGAGCCTTTGGACATAAGCTCAATCACCGATGAACCTCCTTTCGCTTTTGCACGAAAAATTTGGATTTGAGACCTTCCGCGAGGGACAGCTTGATATCATTCATTCAGTTTTAGCGAAGCGAGATGCTTTCGCAGTTTTGCCGACCGGTGGCGGGAAGTCGATTTGCTTTCAGCTTCCGGCGCTCATCGAGCCAGGGCTTACGATCGTCGTTTCACCGCTGATTTCGCTGATGAATGATCAAGTAAGAGGTCTTCGAGAAATCGGAATTCCAGCGGGTTGCCTGCATAGCGGTCAAAGCATGACGCAGAAGCGCCAAGTTTTTGCGGATCTTCGAAGTTCTCGGAACTATCTTCTCTATTTGTCCCCCGAGCGTGTGCAAAAAGATGGATTTAGCGAATGGATCAAAAGTCAACGAATCAATCTCTTTGCGATCGATGAAGCACACTGTGTTTCGAAATGGGGACATGATTTTCGCGAGGACTATCATCGGCTCAAATCTTTGCGAGATATTCGTCCCGATGTTCCGATTTTGGCTTTGACGGCAACTGCAACTCCGCAAGTCTTAGCGGATACGTCGGCACGTCTGGGATTAAAAAATCCAGATCGACATGTGCACGGATTCTACAGGCCGAATCTTTATTACCAAGTCGAGTCCTGCGCCGACGAGGATCAAAAATTTCGTTATGTCGAAGAAGCCCTGCGTCAAAATCCCAGTGGACGTATTTTGATTTACTGCGGAACTCGAAAACAATCCGAGCAAGTTTCGGCTTCTCTCAAAAAAGAATTTTCAGATATTTCTTATTATCATGCAGGACTTTCAGCTGAAGATCGAACGCAGATTCAAAAAAAATATGATGAAGGATCAATTCGAATTTTAGCGGCCACAAATGCTTTTGGAATGGGCATTGATCATCCCGATGTCAGATTGGTCGTTCATTTTCAGATGCCCGCAAATATTGAAAGTCTTTATCAGGAAATGGGACGAGCGGGTCGCGACCAGAGGCCCTCCACTTGTCTTTTGCTCTACTCGAAAAAGGACAAAGGACTTCAATCCTTTTTTATTCAAAATTCCAAAGGCTCGCCCGAAGATATTCGTCATCGCTGGAGATCTTTGGATGCGATTGTTCAATTTGCGGAAGGTGGAGAATGCCGTCACGGTGGAATTCTCACTTATTTCCGTGATGCCAATCGGGTGAAGGCCTGTGGTCACTGCGATACGTGTGATCCAAATTCAGATCGCAAAGTGAGGGTTCGATTTATTTCTGCCGTCACTTCTAAATTTCTCAAAAAAATGTCGAAGATGAAAAAGGTGGAAGAAGATTTGACGCCTCTTAGTCGCGAAGAAGAGTTGCGAGCGGAAATTTTAAGGAATTGGCGAAAAAATTATGCCGACAAAAACGATATTCCAGCTTTCATGGTATTCAGTAATCGTACACTGCGCGACCTTGCGGTGAAAGTTCCCAAAAATGCAGAAGAATTGGAGCGGGTTTATGGATTTGGTCCCCACAAGGTCGAGCATTTGGGGGATTTGGTGTTAGCAACCCTTGCTAGCGGATAGGGGGTACGATGACGAAGCGTATCCTTTTAAATATTTTTATTTCTCTCTGCGTTTACGCTCCGTCGGCGCAGTCCCAAGAATTTTTCAAAGAGATCCGCAGCCTTTAAAAGTCGCTCGCGATTCTTGGTTCCACCACGATTGAACACGAAGCAATTAATTTAGCTCAATCCGACAATGGCGGCAAATGGATGGCCCGAAAATTTTCGATTAGGGTGTGATCGCAACTTGAGTTCGTCAATGAGCGAATTCGAAGCACTGATTCAATCATTCGGCCGTTCCAATTTCCAAAATCCGAAAATAAGGACTTTTTTCCTGCTAGTCTTGGAAGATTGATGGAACGCAAGACACCTCCGGATCCATTGAGCGTATCCCACACTCCGGTTTCTATTTGAACTCCATCGCCGCACTCCGAAGAAGCCGAAAGAGAAGCTTGCCCTACATAATAACTCCGAACATTCGGACTATACCACTGCACACCCAGATGGCCTGACATGCTTGAGGGTGCTTGGTAGGGCGGATGAACCAAAAGTGCGTTGCTCACTTGACCTCCTCCTGAGACAGGCCGAGCAACACTCGAATAGACATGTCCTAATTCCATGGAGGCGGAAGAGTTAAAAGGTCGATTCTGGCCAGCGGAGTTATACCAAGCTCCTCGCCCATTCTGAAATCGATCATCGACTAACGGAACTTGATGAATATGCAATTTCGAAAAAACCGTGTGATCACAAAAGGAATTTTGGCGTGAGTGGACCTGAATAAAAACACGAATATTTTTTCCGACATAATCCTGCATATCCGAAAAAATACGCTGAGAACCCGAGCCTCTGCCGACCGTCATATCTTGCGTCACTTGTCGCACACCCGTTGCGATATCCAAAACTTCGGTCACGACACGAACCCCATCACCGCACTCCGACCACTGCTCCAATCCCACTCGCCCCGTCAAATACGAGAGCCTATCGGTTGGAATGGAAATGGGTCGTGATCTCATTTGTAGGCGAGTGCCTGCGCCCGTCGGAGGGTGGAGCTTTAGACCCTGATCAAATCGCCCCCCTCCAGAAAGTGCCGTGGCTCCGGTCGTTCGTGCAAATCCACGTTCCAGTAAATCAAGAGAGCCAAATAAAATCGCTTGTCCTAAATGATTTTGAAAGTCGGCCGTTGATGGATTCCATCGAAAATCAACCTCGGGTTTTTCGTAGGTGAGATGTTGAGTCGTCGACACTTTAAGGGCAACGCAGTTATCAATGGCCCATTCAAATCCATGAGGAATTTTGTCGCCAGGCCAATAGGCAAAATAAGAGAAGCCTCCGAGCTGCGCACTGCGTCCCAATGCGTTCAGAGAATTTTTTATGAATTGCCCTAAGCCAATCGGATCATTGTAACCACAAACTCCCTCAAGCCCACGATGAGAGGAAAGAACAGGAATCACAATACGATTCAAAAATCCATGCACAGACAACAAATTAATCCATTCCGTCTGGGAACTCTGAGAATGATCATACTCATCAGGCATGACGATATCCTGAGCCGTTGGACTCATATAATTCTGCATAAACAGATTTACTTGATCCATTCGCATGCGACCACCCGTGGAATGTCGAGGATGCGCGTGCGCAATCGCTATCGGACGCACTGTAGAATTTGAATCTCTCTGTCGGATGTAGTGATACGTCGCTTCTTGGAAACTCCTTGGAATTTGATAAAGCGCGGGTTCGTCAAAGGTATAGTAACCCGCACTTAAATCAGAATTCTGCATGATTTTAGTAACATACAAATTGAGTGCCTGATGAAGTTGACTGGTCGTTGGACTTTGCAGGCAGACAGCTCGATTGCAAAGTGCTCTTAAGCTCGGCGGCCCCTGCAACATATATTTGAAGCGAGATAAAGTGGGATGGGTTCGGACAGTCTGAAAAAATTCATCGACATTATGATCGCCAGGCCAGGAGACGATCAGAACATTCATTCCCATAATCGCAAGATCATTCGACGGTTGAATCTGCAAGACGTATGCCATTTGAGAAGCGGGATGCGGTCCTTCAGAGTGAATGCAAAGGCAGGCTTATGAAATTATTTCATACTTGATTCTTAGATCCTGTCTCTGAGAGCCACCTACGAACTCCATTACGCAGAGGGGCCCCAGTGTTATTGAATCGAGAAATGAGCACTTCTTATGAGTGAATTATCGGCACGTTGAAAATCAACGTGGTATGTTCCGCGATTGATATTTTGAACAGGTTTCCCCGTTTCTGCACGGGGCAAGTGGGCTTCTATGCTCCGAGGAATGTGATCAAATTTCTCGAGGGATCGGGGGGGTGAAGGCGCCCGCAGTCGAAGGCGCTCAAGAATGCCACGAGAAGGCCAGATAGTGAGATGGATGATTTGAAATTCGTATCGGTCGCAGCTCGGGAAAATCCCTGGGTAGGGCTTCGTAGTCGATTAAGACGATTTCAGCTCCTCAGCATCCTTCGGCGCGATATCATTCCAAAATCGGAGATGGATCGCTGGTACGTAATTCGAGACGTGCATGATCAATGGCTCCAGGAAAAAGGGATTCCTCCAACTGAGGATCAGGCCATGGAAATTATTAAGCGAGACTATATTGGGAAATTCAAAGATAAAAATAGCGGGCGAGAGCCGGAACAAGATCTTATTGAAAAGGAGCTTGGTCGATATCGCGACCTCAAGACTCGGGGCATGTTTTCATCGAGCCTCGATCAACAAGTCGATGCTTTCGATCCCAATTCTGATTCTTTAGGGTCGAAGCTGGCCCAGAGACGAGAAGTCGGGCCAGCCCATCTTCCAACTGTTCGCGAAGAAGTTTTGAAATATTTGGAAGAGGATCGGGCCTTTATAAAGCAGTGGCTGGCTGGTGTTCTAGAATTACCAGATGATTCCTTCGCGAGTATTCCGCGACATTTACTGGCAGCCGCAATGTTCATGCTCGAGGGGGGGGGGTCTATGGGTGAAGCTGAGCGGCTCCTCCAACTTCCTCTTTATAGTAAGACTATTCTAAGAACGAGAGTGCTGTCGAAATTAACGGTTTTAAAAACAACTGAGACTCGAAATTCACTGCGTGAAATGCTCTCTCACTCGACACAGGAAGTACTTCAATCTCTTGATTCGGACACCTTGAATGTAATGTTTGAGCGTCAGCAGCAACTGATTGAACCGGAGCTGGAACTTATGAAGCTGCGTGCATCGCCCTTCGAAACCACGAGTTTGGATGCCGAATTGATGCACGCTTTTGAGTCGGCACATGATCGAACCGTCGTTGATTCTCAGAATAAACTTGTTGTGATAAGTGCGCGCCTCCTCGCGCTCGGCCTTACACGAGCGGCCGTAAAGCATTTGCTTCAGATTCCAACTTTTCGGTGGATTGAGATTTTAAATGGTGTTGAGCAAAATTATCCTCAGCTGAAGAGCCATGCGGAATCCATTCTTTCTACTCGAGGAAATTGGTCGATGAATCAGCGCTGGGATTCCCTGAGCAGTGGGGAGAGAGAATTTCTTAAGAAGGTTTGGGTACAGCAACTCGATTTGCTTAAGAATCGAAAGTCTTTCAATGAGTTTGACAATCCTCAAGCGCAGAAGGTTTTGACCGAAGCGCGCCAAAAGGTGGTCGCGGAAATATTTGAGCGGCAGCGATGGAAGATGTTTCATTCTCTTAAAGTCGAATCTCTGACCAATACTGCCATCGCTCTTAGGGCCTATGTCATTGCGAAGCTCAGAATTCTGGGCGCATCGCCCTCGATGATTGCGACGTTTTCAGGTTGGGACATTGACGAGGTGCAAAAGCTCGAATTTTCTCTCGCAACTTCGGATCCTGATCTATTTAAAGCGATTAACGATGCCTCAAAGCAAAACGAAACAGAAAGAGTTAATCACGACCCATTTGCGGAGGCACATGAACTCGATCGAAGGATTTTACATGGGGGACTTACAACTGCTTTCGTTTCTCAACTTGATTTGTCGTCGGCGCGCGCTGCCGTGAAGATCGGTTCAATTTCGCCGCAAAGCGTTGTTCGACTACGCAATAGCCAGCTTGAGGCTTTTGAAATCATTGAGACGCTGCTTGCTTCTGCTCCCATTGACTCGGCCAAACCCATACCGACCAAGCGCTCATTACTGGCCATGAAACTTGCTTATCTTGGTTTTGCGGCTTCCGAAATTGTCGATTCCCTTGAGTATGAAAGTATTGACGATCTCAAGGCAGCGCTGGGGGTTCTTCGTCCAGTTCTAGAGATTCCTCCTTGGCGTCATCGAATTATTACCGAGGGATCATTTTTATTTTGAGAGTTTGCAGGTTGAGCGGCGCCTTGAGGCATTTGGTCCTCTCGAGAAATTGGCGACAGGAAGTCCAATCTCGCTTCCAGAGCTTAGGGCGTTAAAACTAATTTATGAAGGTTATGAAACGAAAAAAATTGAGACCTTACTTGGAGAGGATTTAAGGCGAAGCGGAACAGTTAGAAGAAATTTCAAGGACCTTGAGGAAAAGTGGGGGCCAGAGTTTGTAGAAGCTTGGGTGAATATGAGAAAGCATGTTTATTGGTATCCTCATTTGCAAAAATTATTGCCAATGGCTTCGAGGGATGCGCACCCCATGAATATCACTTCACCGGCAAATGAGGATTTGGTTTTAGTTGAGAAACTTAAGGCCCGGTTTAAGGATGCGTCGTCAACAAATGATCATCGAAAATATTTGCTCATTCAGTTGAGGGTGCTTGGAATTGATTTTGAAACAATTCGTCATCTCCTCAAGATAGACTCGCCAGCTCTCATGGCAGAAATATTAGCTGCTAGAGATCTTTTGGAAAGTTTGCCTGAACCGCTTTTGAATAAAATTAATATATTCAAGAATCGCAGGCGAATTTCCGACCAGAGTATAATGATGTTTCTGAGCGCGCAGCAGCGTGAGTTTTTGGGGGCTCCTCTGGTGGGTTCTCTTGAAAGTTCTCTGGGGGAAGACATTT
>Ga0163144_10004602_pt1 | contig 30987 bp, 25 predicted proteins | sample OliLak19BULKMAT1_FD_123175 | JGI IMG/M metagenome (GOLD analysis project Ga0163144, IMG submission 123175) | Freshwater microbial mat bacterial communities from Lake Vanda, McMurdo Dry Valleys, Antarctica - Oligotrophic Lake LV.19.BULKMAT1 | ecosystem: Environmental > Aquatic > Freshwater >... | reverse complement strand
TCGCGATCCTCGACGAGGCGATCCGGTTCGCCGAGCGCGAGGTGCTGCGGCAGCTCGGCAAGGCCCGCGTCAAGACGCTCGCGCCGCTGCTGCGCGCCCTCGCCGACGGCCTGACCGAGCCCGCGCCGTGACCCGGCCGTGGACGACGCTCGCGACCGTGCCCACCGCCGACGGCGCGCTCGAGCTGCGCCAGCGCGGTGAGCGCGAGTTCCTGATCGTGATCGCCGGCCGCGTCCTGATGACCAGCGCCGCGCGCCGATCCGAGGAGGCGGTGGCGACGCTCGCGTGCGCCGCGGTGCGCGCGCCGAAGCCGCGCCTGCTGATCGGCGGCCTCGGCATGGGCTACACGCTGCGCGCCGCGCTCGACGCGCTGCCCGCCGGCGCGCGCGTCACCGTCGCGGAGCTGACGCCCGAGGTCGCGACCTGGTGCCGCGGCCCGCTCGCGCCGCTGACGGACGGCGCCGTGCTCGATCCGCGCGTCACCGTGACGATCGGCGACGTCGCGGCGCAGATCGCCGCCGCGCCGAAGGCCAGCCTCGACGCGATCGTCCTCGATCTCTACGAGGGCCCGCACGAGGCGACCCAGCGCCGCGACGATCCGTTCTACGGCCCGACCGCGCTCGCCCGCAGCCACGCCGCGCTCGCGCCCGGCGGCGTGCTCGCGGTGTGGTCCGAGGACGCCGACCCCGCGTTCGGCAAGCGGTTCGTCGCCGCGCGGTTCGACGTGACCACGCACCGCGCCGGCAAGGGCGGCCGCACCCACGTCATCTATCTCGGCCGTCGCGCGTGAACTGCCACGTGTAGTGGAACGCGCCCATCGTCTCGTCGCCGGCGATCTCGTCGGGGCCGGTGAGCGGGCGCGGCGTCGCGGCGTTCCACCACTGCTGCGCGACCGTCGACGCCAGCACGGACGGCTCGTTGGGCGGACACTCCATCGTGATCGTCGCGTCCCAGAACGTGCCGGCGAAGCCGCGGTAGGTGCCGTCGTGGTCGACGCGCAGATAGCCATCCTCCGCGCCGATCGCGTGGCTGGCCGGGTCGAACATCACCGTACAACCGGGCACCGTGCGCGCGATCGTCACCGTGCCCGTCGCCGCGTAGTCGGCGCCGTCCTCGTCGTGCGCCGTCGGCGCCCACGTCGCCTCGACCGTGATCGTGTCGGTGTTGCCGCTGAAGTCGACGACGGTGATGCCGGCGGTGCCGGTCCACGCGCGATCGTCGTCGTCGCCGGAGGTGCCGCCGTCGGCGAAGGTCTCGGCGCCCTGACAGGCGCCCAGGAGCAGGAGGAGGACGGGTGCGAGCTTCATGCAGGCCAGGAGGCGGCCGCGCGGACAAGTCGCACACGAAAGCGCGCTAAGGATGCCGCTCCCGCCAGGCGATGGCCGCCTCGCGCTTCGCCAGCAAGATCCGCCGGATCGTGACGAACGCGGGGTTGCCCTCGTACTGGTCGTGCGAGGCCTGGAAGTCGCGGATCGCGTCGTCCGCGAGCACGCGGGCGCGCGCGCGCTCGGCCTCGCCACCGGTCTCCCACAACGCCTGGGCCAGGCCGAACGCGGCGGCGGCGCGGCGGATCGCGTTCGGCTCCTCGTCGTCGGCGTCGAGCTCGCGGAGCACGGGCTCGAGCAGGGTGCGCGCCTCGGCGTGCTGGCCGGTCAGCAACAGCGCGCGCGCGAGCACGAGGCTCGCGGTCTGGATCAGGTCCGCGTCCTCGAGCGTGCGCGCGCGCTCGAGCGCCTCGCGGACCCACACGATCGCGTCCGCCGGGTGGCCGAGCTCGATCTCCTGACGCGCCACGCCCTCGAGCCCGCCGACGAGGTCCCCGGGGCTCGACCCGGGCATCACGCGCAGCAACTCGGTGGCGGTGCGGTACGAGTCGCGCGCGCACGCCCAGTCGCCGACCAGCTCGCAGCTCGCGCCGAGGCCCCACGACGCCTCCGCCTGCTCGGGGACCGGGAGCCGGGCCGCGCGCGTGAGCGCCACGAGCTGGCGCGCGGTGTCGATCGCGCGCTGCATGTCGCCGGCGGTCTGCGCTTGCTCCGACTCGAACTTCACCCGCGCCACCGCGACGAGCTGATCATCGCCGAACAGGTGGGCGACCGACGCGAACACCTCGTCGGCCTCGGGGACGCGGCCGTCACGCTGCAAGGCGTTGGCGAGATCGACGCCGGCGCGCAGCACCTCGGGACCGTCGCCGCGACGTTCGCGCTGCTCGTCGAGGATCGCGCGCAGCGCGTTCACCTCGGCGACGCGATCGCCGGTGGCGCCGGCCTGGACCGCCCGCGCATGCTCGAGGGCGATCGCGACCTCCCACGCGCCGCCGCCGCGCTCGAGCGCGACCTCGGCCTGTGCGAGCTGGCCCGCCGCCTCGACGCCGCGGTCGAGGCGGATCAGCGCCTCGACGAGCAGCGCGCCGGCGTGGGCGCGGCCGAGATCGTCGCGCAGCCGGTCGGCGAGCGTCAGCGCCGTGCGCGCGGCGCGCTCCGCGGCGTCGGCGTCGAACCGGTCGATGGCCGCCTGCGCCTCGGCGAGCCGCGCGGTGAGCGCGACCGACTCGGTCGAGACCGTCGCGTCGACCGCGGCCACCCGCGCCGGCGCGGGATCGTCGAGCGTCAGCGCGAACATGAGCGTGACGCCGCCGAGCATGACGCCGCCCGCGACCGCCCACGGCCACTTCCGCGGCTTCGGCGTCATCGCGAACAACAGCGCGTCCATCGAGGGGAACCGCGCCGCGGGATCGGCCGACAGGCCGCGGGCCAGCGCGCGCCGCACCTTCGCCGGCACGCCGCGATCTCGCGCCGGCGGGGTGATCCGCCCGTGCGCCGCCGCGGCCATCACCGCCTCGGCCGACGCGCCCGCGAACGGCCGCGAACGGTACAGCGCCTCCCACGCGGTGACGCAGAAGCTGAACTGGTCCGACGCCGCGGTCGCGTCGCCGAGCGCCTGCTCCGGCGGCATGTACGCCGGCGTGCCGAGCACCATGCCGGTGACCGTCAGGTCCGGCGCGATCAGCCCGGCCGGCACGCCCCCGCCCGTCACCTCGCCGCGCTCGGCCGCGAGGCCGAAGTCGCCGACCAGCGCCTGCCCACCGTCGGAGATGAAGATGTTGTCGGGCTTGAGGTCGCGGTGGATCAGCCCGGCGGCGTGCGCTGCGGCGAGCCCGCGGCCCGCGGCGGCGAGGTGGCGGAGGATCTCGACGACCGGCCGCTCGGTGGCGAGCCACTTGCGGAGGTTCGCGCCCTCGACCAGCGCCATCGCGATGAACGTCTGGCCGTCGTGCGCCCCGACGTCGTGGACGGCGACGACGTTGGGGTGCGAGAGCCGCGCCAGCGACTGCGCCTCGCGCAGCAGCCGATGATCCGGCGCGCCCGCGCGCAGGACCTTGAGCGCGACGCGTCGGCCGAGGTCCGGATCGCGCGCGACGTAGACCACGCCCATCCCACCAGCGCCGAGCCGCGACTCGATCACGTAGCGATCGATCTGCGCGCCGGGCAGCAGCTGGCTCGGATCGGCGGTCTCCGACGGCAGCGTCGCGACGGTGCCGTCCGCGCCGGAGCTGGATCCCGAGCCGAGCAGCGCCGAGATCAGCTCGTGGCAGCTCGGGCAGGCGGCCGCGTGGTTCGCGATCGCGGCGCGCTCCGAGTGCGGCAGCGCGTCGCTGATCAGCGACCCCAGCGTATCCGGATCGGGACAGTCCATGACGTGAGGAGGCGCCTCGCCGCCAAGGTCGCACGCCACGCCGCGCCGGACCATGGGATGCTCGCCCCGATGGCGCTCCTCGACGCGTTCCTCGCCGGGCTGACCGAGGCTGCGCGTCCGCGGTTCGACGACACCACCGCCCTGGCCGACCTGCTCGATCGGCACGCCCAGGTGAGCCACGACACGTTCCCGGCGGTCACGGTCACCGACGACCGGTTCGGCTCCGAGCTCGCGCGCCGGCTCGGAGACGACGCCAGCGTCGAGCGGATCGCCCGCGTCCGCGCCGATCACGTCTACCTCGCGATCGCGTGCGCGTCCGGCGACGAGGTCGCGATCCGCCTGTTCGAGGCCGCGTTCCTCGACGAGATCGACGCGTGCGCCGTGCGCGTCCGCGCGACGCCGGACCAGGCCAGCGAGGTCCGCGGAAACCTGAGGCGGATCCTGTTCGTCAGCGAGCCGGGCCGACCCGCGGCGCTCCTCGCGTACGCCGGCAAGGGCGACCTGCGCGGCTACGTCAAGGTGATGGCGACCCGCGACCTGATCCGCCTGGTCGGCAAGGGCCGCCGCGAGCTCGGCGTCGACGACGAGGTGCTCGAGAAGCTGTCGCCTGCCGACGATCCCGCGCTCGCCTACCTGCGCGACCGCTACCGCGCCGACGTCGACGTCGCGATGCGCGCCGCGCTGGTCGCGCTCGCCGAGCAGCCGCGCGCGCTGCTCCGCTACTCGCTGATCGACGGCTGGAGCATCGACAAGATCGGGACGCTCTACGGCGTCCACCGCGCGACCGCCGCGCGCTGGCTGACCGCCGCCCGCGACGAGCTGGGCGCCGGGATCCGCGCCGAGCTGGCGCGCCGCCTCGCGATCCCGGTGGACGACGTCGACTCGATCGTCCGCCTGGTCCAGAGCAAGATCGACGTCTCGATGGAGCGCCTGCTGTAGATCGCGTGCGACATCCTCCACCGGCCTCCTCCTGACCGGCATGAAGCCCCTCCTCGCCACCCTCGTCCTCGCCGGCTGCGTGATCCCGATGCCCCCGCCCGAGGCCGGCACCCAGGCGCCGCCCACCGAGGATCCCTACGCCGAGCAGGCGGTCGCCGAGGAGCCGATCGCCGAGGCCTCCGCGACGCCGTACGTCGATCCCGTCAGCGGCGTCAGCGCGCCGCACCCCAACGCCGGCCTGCTCGCGTGGATGACCGGCGACTGGATCGGCACCAACCACCAGTTCCAGTTCTTCGCCGACGGCACCGTGCGCCGCTCGTCGGGCGTCGCGCTCTACACCGACACCGGCGACTACGGCTGCGTCTCGCTCGTCAACGACATCGGCGCCGTGTACCAGGAGGGCGACTTCTTCGTCATGCAGTTCGCGACGTCGGACGAGAACCACTGCGGCGAGCGGACGTCGACGGAGCCGGTCACCGTCGTCTACCAGATCCAGTGGTTCGACAACGTCTATGACGAGGACGCCTATTTGCAGCTCCAGCTCCGGGAGCTGGACTGTACGCGCGGCGGCGACATGTACTGCGTCGACGGCATGCGACGGCGTTGAGGCCGCGCGCGCGTGCATCCGAGCTGCTCGGTGTGGGTGTGCTGCTCCCGCGCGCGCCTGCCAGGAACTCGTGCCTCCGGCCCGACGCTCCAGCGCTCGCCGCGCTGACCGCGAGCCCGGGGCCGACGCCGACCCGGAAGAACACGCCGCCCGCGTCCGCCGTGGACGGGATCAGCAGCGCCGCGGCGATCAGGATTCTCGCGCTCATACCTCCACGACGAACGAGCCGGCCGAAAAGATGCGGTGGCCATCGCGGACGCTAGAATCCGCGCATGCGATCCATGATCTGTCTCGTGTTCCTGGTGACGGCGTGCGGCGGCAAGGGCGGCGGTGACCCCGTCGCGCCGGCGCCCGAGAACGAGCCGGAGCCGGTCGAGGACGAGATCCCCACCACGTTCGACGGTGCCAAGCAGACCTGGGAGGTGAACTACCAGGCCGAGGGCATCTGCTCGTTCGTCGACGTCACCGTGTGCCCGGAGGGTGGCGACATCAACACCTGTGACTCGTCGCTGCTGCGGTCGTACGACTGCCCCGAAAACATGGGCAGTCCGCCCTGGTACATCTACGATCTCGGCGGCACGTGCTGGTTCCACGCCGAGCCGCAGCAGGAGTGCGAAGGTCCGCAGTGCGAGCCCGCGTTCACCGGCAAGGTCGACTGCCCCGAGTAGCCGGCCCGAGGATAGATCTCCGGAGCACGGCCGGCCTTGATACGCTGGAGCCCATGCGGATCCTCGGGTGTCTCGCGTTCCTGGTGGCCTGCTCGAGCTCGACGCCGGCGCCGCAGAGACCCGCGCCTGCACCCGAGGCGATCGAGGAGCCCGCGCGGGTCGAGACCTCGCAGTTCAACGACGCGCCGACCGCGACGACGACGCAGGCCGGCTGCGACGACCCGTCCGGCTGCGTCGAGGGCGACGCGATGGCGGCGCCGGCGCCGCCGCCGCCGTGCGAGAACCCGGAAGGGTGCGTCCGGCAGCTCCCCTGATCAGGGCGCGCGTGCGACCGCCACGGTCAGGCCCGACAGCGCCGCGTTGCCGGACAGCGCGTCGAACAGCTCCTCGGAGGTGACGTCGTTGACCGAGGCGCCGGGGGTCGCGCTCGCGACGGTGAGGCGGGTGCCGGCGCGGTCGTGGCCCCAGCCGTGCGGGAGGCTGACGACGCCGCGCATGATCTCGTCGGAGACCTGCGCGGGCACGCGGACGCGGCCGGCCTTCGACGCCAGCTCGACGGAGTCGCCGTCGGCGATGCCGCGCGCCGCCGCGTCCACGGGGTGGATCAGCAGCGTGCAGCGCGGCTTGCCCTTCACGAGCCGCGCGCTGTTGTGGCACCACGAGTTGTTCGAGCGCAGGTCGCGGCGGCCGATCAGCACGAGCGCGTCGGCGGCGGCCGCGGGCTGCGCGAGCCGGGCCCGCAGTCGCGCGAGATCGTCGAGGTAGAGCTTCGGCGCGAGCGCGACGCGTCGGTTCGCGGTGCGCAGCCGTCCGGGCAGCCGCGGCTCGAGCGCGCCGAGATCGAGGCCGTGGGGCGCCTCGCGCAGCTTCGCGAGCGACAGCCGGTACTTGCCCGTGCGCAGCCCGAGCTCGAGGACCGCCTCGGGGCCGAGGCGCAGCAGGGCCGCGCGGATGCCGCGGCCCGCGAGCTTGCCGAGCCGCCCGAACGGCAGGCCGAGGCGGCTGTACAGCTCGACGCAGATCTCCCAGTCGTGGCGCTGATCCGCCGCGCGCTCGAACACCGGCGGCGAGTACTTCGCGACGTTGCGGACCGACAGCGTCGCGTACGCGAGGTCGTAGTGCGCGTGCTCGAGCGTCGTCGTCGGCGGCAGGATCACGTGCGCGTGGCGCGTGGTCTCGTTGAGGTACATGTCGATCGCGACGAAGAACTCGAGGCCGGCGAGCGCGCGCTCGAGCCGCCCACCGTTGGGCGTCGACAGCACCGGGTTGCCCGCCGAGCACACGAACCCGCGGAGCTGACCGGGGCCGGGCGTGTCCATCTCCTCGGCGAGCGTCACGACCGGCAGCTCGCCGCCGAACTCGGGCAGCCCACGGACGCGGCTGCGGTAGCGATCGAACGCGATCTCGTGACCGAGCATGCGCGTGAGCGGCTCGACGTCGACCGCCGGCGTCGTGAACATCATCCCGCCCGGCTCGTCGACGCGCCCGAGCACGAGGTTGATCGCCTGGATCAGCCACCCGCCGAGCCCGCCGAACTCTGTGGTGCAGACGCCGAGCCGGCCGTAGACGACGCCGCGCGCGGCGGCGAGCGCGCGGACGAGCGCGCGGACCTCGTCGGGCGTGATGCCCGTGGCCGCGGCGGTCGCCTCGGGCGGGAACTCCCGGGCGGCGCGCTCGAGGTCGTCGAGCCCGTCGAGGAAGCCGCCGACCCGGCCGGGGCGCGCGAGCCGCTCGGCGAAGATCACCTGCAGCATCGACAGCAGCAACAGGCTGTCGGTCCCGGGACGGATGAACAGGTGCTGGTCGGCGACGTCGGCGGTCTCGCTGCGCCGCGGATCGACGACGACGACCTTGCCGCCGCGCGCGCGCAGCGCCTTGAGCCGGCCGCGCATGTCGGGCGCGGTCATGATGCTGCCGTTCGACACCAGCGGGTTGCCGCCGAGGCAGAGGAAGAACTCGGTGCGATCGAGGTCCGGCACCGCCAGCATCAGCGCGTCGCCGTACATCTTGTGGGCCGCGAGCATGTGAGGCAGCTGGTCAGCCGAGGTGGCCGAGTATCCGCTGCGCGTGCCGAGCTTGCGGAACAGCAGCTGCCCGAGGGTGAGCAGGCCGAGGTTGTGGACCGTCGGGTTGCCCTGGTAGACGGCGACCGCGTCCTTGCCGTGCGCCCGCTGGACCGCCTCGAGCCGCGCGGCGACGAGATCGAACGCCTCGTCCCAGCCGAGCTCGCGCCAGGTGCTGCCCTCGCGCACCATCGGGTGGCGCAGGCGATCCGGATCGGCGTGCAGATCGCCGAGCGCGGTCGCCTTGGGGCACAGGTACCCCTTGCTGAACGGATCGGCGTCGTCGCCCCGGATCGACACGACCCGGTCGCCTTCGACCTCGATCGCGACCCCACAGGTGGCCTCGCACAGCGTGCACGAGCGATGATACGTGCGGGTCACGGGGACGACAGTAGCAGCGATGGACACCCGCCAGTTCTCCGGAACCGATCGCTTCCAGGTGCTCCGCCAGCTCGGCATGGGCGGGATGGGCGTCGTCTATGAAGCGCTCGATCGCAAGAGCGGCGAGAAGGTCGCGCTCAAGACGCTGCGCAACGTCGACAGCGCGGCGATCCTGCTGCTCAAGCAGGAGTTCCGCGCGCTCGGCGGCCTCCATCATCCGAACCTGATCCGCCTCGGCGAGCTGTTCGAGTCGCGCGGCGACTGGTTCTTCACGATGGAGCTGATCACCGGCGTCGAGCTGATGCCGTGGCTGCGCGGCGGCAACGTCCGCCGCCTGCGCGACACGATCTCGCAGCTCGTGGTCGGCCTCGGCGCGCTCCACGACGCGGGGCGCGTCCATCGCGACATCAAGCCGTCGAACGTGCTGGTCTCGGACGGCCGCGTCGTGCTGCTCGACTTCGGGCTCGCGACCCGCCACGACCGCGAGCGCGACCAGGCGTCGTGGGCCGACGGCGCGATCGTCGGGACGCCGGACTACATGGCGCCCGAGCAGGCGTCGGGCCGGCCGATCGGCCCCGAGTCGGACTTCTACTCCGTCGGCGTGATCATGTACGAGGCGCTGGCGAAGCGGCTGCCGATCGCGGGCCGGCCGATCGAGGTGCTGATGGAGAAGCAGCGGGCGGTGCCGCCGCTCGCCTCGACCCTCGCGACCGTCCCGCCGGATCTCGACGCGCTGTGTGCGGATCTCCTGCGCGTGGATCCCGCGACGCGCCCGGGACGCAGCGCGATCCTCCGCCGGCTCGCCGGGCCGCGCGGCGACACGCCGGTGCCGGGGCGCGACTCCGCGTCCTTGACGCCGACGCCCGCGCGGCAGGCGTTCATCGGCCGCGAGGCCGAGCTCGGCGTGCTGCGCGCGGCGCTCGCCGAGAGCAACGCCGGCGAGCCGGTGACGATCCTGATCGAGGCGGAGTCGGGGATGGGCAAGAGCGCCGTCGCCGAGCAGTTCGTCGGCGAGCTCGATCGCGAGGACGTCGTGATCCTGCGCGGCCGCTGCTACGAGCGCGAGTCGGTGCCGTACAAGGCGGTCGACGGCATCATCGACTCGCTCAGCCGCTACATGGCGAAGCTGTCCGACAAGGAGGCCGCGGGCCTCCTGCCGTTCCACATCGGGCTGCTCGCCGAGGTGTTCCCCGTGCTGCGCGGCGTCCGCGTGATCGTCGAGCAGCCGCGCGCGGCCCACGCGCCGGATCCGCAGGAGCAGCGGCGCCGGGTGTTCGCCGCGCTGCGCGAGCTGTTCGCGCGGCTGGGCGCGCGCCATCCGCTGGTCCTGCTGATCGACGATCTGCACTGGGCCGACGAGGACAGCCTCGCGCTCCTCGACGCGATCCTGCGGCCGCCCGAGGCGCCGTGCCTGCTGCTGGTCTCGACCGCGTGGCCGCGCGGCGACGAGCCGCCGATCCAGTTCGGCGGCGATCTCCGCCGGATGGTGTTGAAGCCGCTCGGCGCGCCCGAGACCGAGCGGCTCACGCGCGCGCTGTTCGCCGCGGTGCGCGCGCCGATCACGGAGCCCACGATCGCGACGATCGTGCGCGAGTCGGCCGGTCACCCGATGTTCGTCGCCGAGCTGGTCCGGCACACGGTGCTGCGCGGCGACGCCGGGGCCGCGGATCACGAGGTGCGCCTCGACGACGTGCTCGCCGAGCGGATCGTCGCGCTCGAGCCGACGGAGCGCCAGCTGCTCGAGCTGGTCGCCGCCGCGGGCCGGCCGCTCGCGCTCGACGTCGCGGGCCGCGCGCTCGACGTGCCGCCGTCGACGCTGGTGCCGCTGGTCGGATACCTCCAGTCCGCGAATCTCTTGCGCGCCACCGGCCGCGGCCGACGCGACTCGGTCGAGCCCTACCACGACCGGATCCGCCGCGCGGTCAGCTCGCGATCGGCGGAGCGCAAGCCCGAGCTGCACCGCCGGCTCGCGATCGCGCTCGAGGCGTCCGACGCCGAGACCCAGCCGATGCTGGTCGGCGCGCACTGGGAGCGGGCCGGCGAGCCGGCGCGCGCCGCCGCGCTGTACGCACGCGCAGGTGATCGCGCCACCGACGCGCTCGCGTTCGATCGCGCGGTCAAGCTGTACGAGCGCTGCCTCGCGCTCGATCCCGAGGCGTCACCGGGCCTGCGGGCCAAGCTCGGCGACGCGTACGCCAACGCCGGGCGCGGACGGCAGGCCGCCGACGTCTACCTCGCGCTCGCGCGCGAGGCGAAGATCGCCGCCGACGCGCTCGACCTCGAGCGCAAGGCCGCGCACCAGCTGCTGCGCGGCGGCCACATCGACGACGGGCTGGTGGTGCTCGAGCGCCTGCTCGCCGCGGTGAAGATCGATCTGCCGCAGACGCCGCGCAGCGCGCTCGCGTCGCTGCTGTGGCGGCGCGCCCGCGTGCGGATCCGTGGCACCGACTTCAAGGCGCACGACGAGAGCCAGGTGACGCGCGAGGAGCTCGCGCGGATCGACATGTGCTGGTCGGCGGCGTGCGGGCTGTCGATGACCGACTGGATCCGCGGCGCATCGTTCCAGACGCTCAACCTCCTGCTGTCGCTGCAGACCGGCGAGACGTTCCGCGCGCGCCGCGCGCTGCTCCTCGAGGCGTGCCACGTCGCGGCGAGCGGCGGCGCCAGCGCGCGGGCCGAGCAGCTGATCGAGCGCGCCACCGGCGGCGCCGAGCTCGAGGACCCGTACCTGCGCGGCTGGGTCGACATGGCGCGGGCATACATCGCGTACTTCCGCGGCGAGTGGCGCGTGGCGTTCGCGGGCGCCGAGCGCGCCGACGCGGCGTTCGGCGGCCACTGCACCGACGTGGTGTGGGAGCGCGACACCGCGCACGCGATGAGCCACTGGGCGCAGGTCTACCTCGGCTCGCTCAAGACCCTCGGCCAGATGCTGCCGGAGCGGCTCCGCGAGGCCGAGCTGCAGGGCAACCTGTACGCGGTGTGCGCGCTGCCGTCGAGCATCTCGGTGGTGCACTGGATCGGGCGCGACGACGTCACCGGCGGCCGCGCGGCGATCGCGCGCATTCTCGAGCGGTGGTCGCTGCGCGGGTTCCAGATCCAGCACTGGAACGAGATGGCGTCGAACACGCTGCTCGATCTCTACGACGGCAACGCGATGAGCGCGCGCCGGCGCGTCGAGGAGGGGTGGGGGCCGATGTCGAGCTCGCTGCTCACGCGCATCCAGGTGATCCGGTTCGAGGTCCACGAGCTGCAAGCGCGGACGGCGCTCGCCGCCGCGAACGCCGGCGAGCCCAGCGATCGCGAGCGGTATCTCAAGATCGCCGAGCAGTACACCCGCAAGCTCGGCAAGGAAGGCCTGGCCTGGACCGACGCGATCGCGACCCTGCGGCGCGCCGGCATCCTCGCCGCCCGCGACGATCGCGACGCCGCCGCGCGCGAGCTGCGCGCGGCCGTCACCGCCTGCGACGCCGCCGAGCTCGGCCTCCACGCCGCGGCCGCGCGGGTCCGCCTCGGCGAGCTCGTCGGCGGCGACGAGGGCACCGCCCTCCGCGACGCCGGCCTCGCCGCGCTCCACGCCGAGGACGTCCGGAACCCGGACCGCATGGTCGCGCTGTACGCGCCGTAGGGTCAGCCGCCGCGGAGGCGGCGGGCGAGCTGGCTGATCGGGTAGACGACGGCGCGGACGCCGTTGCGGAAGCCCGTGGGCACGAGGCCGCGGCCGGTGCGGAACATCGAGATCCGGAAGGCGCGGTCGTCCTGCGGGAGGCGCTCGACCAGCCGCAGCTCGGCGAGCCGGGTGCGCACCGCGCCGTCGGGGCCGGGCGCCGAGCGCGCCTCGAGCGTGAACCGCGCGCGCCCCGCCGCGATGTCGGTGTCGAGGCGCTCGACGCGCGTGCCCGTCTTCACGGCGGCCTTCGCGGCGGGATCCGGGATCGCGCGGAACCAGATCACGCCGAGCCCGCGCACGCGCCACGGCGACACCGACGCGAACTCGTTGCGCAGGTAGTCCGCGACGTCCGTGTGCTTGCGCCCCTCGGCGGTCTTGATGAACGACTCGAACGTCGCGACCGGCAGGTCCTGATCGGTGCCGAGCTTGATCGCCATCCCGAGGATGTTGGGCGACGTCGAGTTCTCGTCCGACGACGCGCCCGACAGCCGCACCATCGCCGCGCCATCGAGCCGCTTGCCGACGTCGCCGTCGAGCGCGGTGAGCTCGGCGCGACACACCGTGCCGCTCGGGTGGAACGCCCGCGCGCCGCGCAGCAGCGAGATCAGGAAGATCGGCAGCCCGGCGAACACCGCCGCGACCAGCGCGCCGAGCGCGAACATCAGCCGGAGCCCGAGCGCCCTCACGCCGGCACCCGCGCGATGAACCGGAGCGCCCGGATGCTGGGCAGGAAGAAGTACGCGCCGCCGACGACCTGCGTGAACTGCGGCAGGTCCTTGTACTTGCGCCGCACCGGCGTCGCCTGGCAGGTGAACTCGTCGTTCGGGTTGGCGTCGTCCGCGTCGCGCCGCGCGCCGATGATCGGATCGCCGTCCTTGAACAGCCCGAGGAAGTTCGCCGAGCTCATCCACGCGCGCTGCACGAACTCGAACTGGCGGCTGATGTGGCCCACGAGGCAGATGAAGTGGAGCCCGCGCGGCGGCTCGCAATCGGGCCGGCCGCGAGCCGCGAGGATCTCGCGCGGGTCCATCGACTTCGCGATCGGCGGGCCGAACGCGCGACCACGCCGGATCATCTGGTGCTTGCGGACCATCTGCATCGATTCCCCCCGATCGCGGTCGTCCGCGAGGTGATCGCGCGGGCTGGCGCGACGGATGTGCGAGCCGAGCGGGCACCGCGTCCCGGGCGAATCCTCGCGGTAGCGGAACGCGTTGTCCTCGGCGCGATCGGGGTCGTCCCGCTCGGGCGCGGTGATCAACGGCGCGCCGCCCGGCCACCGGCCCACCATCTTGGCGCCGAGCGCGATCGCGCGCGCCGCGGGATCCTCGCCGGCCTCGCGGGACTGCTTCGCGAGGTAGTCCCAGAGCGCGAGCACGTCCTGGTTCATCTGCCGGTAGATCAGGTACGTGCCGTTGCGGCCCAGGTCCTTGAGCCCGTCCTCGGTGGTGTAGAGGTGGTCGGCGGGATCATGGTCGGGCGCCGCGACCGGGCTCTCGCTGAAGCAGTCGTACTCGTTGGGGTACCCGAGCACGAACTCGCCGGGGCGGATCGGAGTCGTCCATGACGTCTGCTGCTTCTTGCGCGCTCGCTCGCGCGGCACGCCCTCGATCTGAGGCTGCGACAGGCCGTCACGCCAGCCGAAGTGCTCCTTGTTGTCCTCGAGCGTCGTGGTCTCCTGCTCCTGCAGCTCGACGAACGCGCCCTCGAACGCCTCGCGCTCCACGCCGAGGTGATGGACGAGCGTCGCCGGCTTGTCGGCGTAGATCATCAGCATCACGTGCGGCTTCTGCGCCGTGCCCCACATCCACTTGGCCGGCGCGTTGGCGCCGCAATCTCCGACCGACGTCGCGCGGACCTCGTCGTCCATGCCCTCGATGAACTCGCGCGAGAACGACGCCACGACCAGGTCGGGCAGCTCGAGCGCCCGCAGCCCCGGCGCGGTGAACGCGACCTGGAACGCGAAGGTCTCGGGAGACACCCGCGCGGTGTTCACATCCGGCAGGATCCGACGGAGGTACGCACGTGCGAGCGCCGCATCCTTCACCGTGAGCAGGAGGAACGACGCCGCTTCGAGGGGGCCGTAGCCGCGCACGACCAGCCCCTGGATGTCCGCGGTCTCGAGGACGGGCGCGCTCACAGGAGGTACAGCCATGTCTGCGCCTCTTCCTCGTTCAGGTTCGCGTACAGCCCCCGGCGGATCTTGGCGTTGACCTTGATGTTGTCGATGCTCATGTCGGCGTACGGCCCGTACCAGAAGTGCGTGGGCAGCTGGTTCGCGGTCACCACGTAGATGAAGCCGTTGGGGTCGGTGACCGCGCCGTCCTCGATCACCCAGCGGGTCTTGGGATAGCCGCGGCCGAACCCGAACGTCACGTTGATGTTCTTGGCGCCGCCCTTCACGTCGATGAAGTCGCGCACGTAGGGCTCGGCGGCGTTGGTGTAGTTGGAGATGAAGATCAGCCGCTTGCCTCGATCGCACGCGATCCACCGCGCGGTCGCCACCGTCGCGATGTTGATGCCGGTGCGGAACGGCTTGATGCCCGGGATGCCCTCGGCGGCGCGGGCGACGACCCACAGCATCAGGCGCAGGAACACCGGCCGGAACAGGCCCTCCTTGATCGGGCCGGCGACCATGAACTCGTTGATGACCTGACGGTTCTGCGTCGCGGCGAGCTTGCGCACGAACTGGTCGGGTTGCCGGCAGGCGACGTGGGTCTGTGCGCGCTCGGCGTCGCGGACCATCGTGACGGTCACGAACAGGACCAGGACGAACAGCACGACGGCGAGCCACCCACCCGCGACCGCGACGCCGAGCGCCGGGCCGGGGAAGATCGCCAGCGCGATCGAGGCGAGGACCAGCGACGCCGCGAACGTCAGCGCGACCCCCAGGGCGATCAACGACCGCCAGTGCAGGGCGAGGAACGTCCCCGGCGCGCGCTCGCACGACTCCGGCGCCCATTCGAAGCCGGGGACGGTCGCGAGGTGCGCCTGGATCTCGCGCCGGACCAGGTTGGCCTCGACGCCGTCCGGAAAGCCGCCGGCGAGCTGCCGAGCGTCGAGGTACGTCTGGATCTCGTCGCGGAGCTGCTTCTGTCGGCGCACGTCCTCGGGCGTGAGGTGCTGCATCCCGGAGTAGAAGGTGTCGGCGCGGCGGTGCTCGCGGATGAACCGCTCGAGATCGCGGTCCGAGCAATCGGACGGAAACATCTCGCAGGCCGCGAACAGCTCGCGCAGCGGGCCGCCGAGCTCGCGCACCATCTCCTGGACGTGCTCGCGGACGGGCCCGCAGAAGCTGGTCGCGAACAGCAGCGTCGCCGGCAGGTCCTCCTCGTCGCTGTACTTCTGCGCGGGCAGGATCGTGATCGTCGCGAAGTGCGTCGTCGTCATGCGCGCGAACGGCATCCGGCTGGGGTCGGCGGTGTAGCCCGCGAGCAGCCGCTCGACCTCGGCGACGCCGTCCGACTCGAGCCGGGCCAGCAGCGTGTATCCCGCGTGGACCTTGTGCATCAGCCACCGATCATGAGCTTGGCGACCCGGCGGCTGAGCCGCTGGAACGTGGTCGGCGCGAGGCGCTTGAGCCGCCACGCCCACGAGATGTCGGGTTGCGGCGTGACGTGGAGCGCGCCCTTGTCGATGCCGTCGAGCGCGGCGCGCGCGATCTGCTCGGCTGTCCACCCGCCCTTCTCGACCAGCCGCATCGCGGCGCGGTGCAGCTTCGTGTCGACCGACGTCCGCGTCGAGCGGGTGAGGTTGGTGGGGAAGAAGCTCGGACACAGGACGCTCACCCCGACGCCGTCGTCGGCGAGGTCGGCGTACAGCGTCTCCGAGAGCGCGACGACCGCGGCTTTGGTGACGTTGTACGGGATCATCGTCGGCATGTGGACCAGGCCCGCCGCCGACGCGACGTTGAGCACGTGCCCGCCGCGCTGCGCGCGCAGCCTCGGCACGAACACGTGGCAGCCGTGGATCACGCCCCACAGGTTGACGTCGATCACCCACCGCCAGTCGGCGATCGGCACCTCGCCCATCTGCCCCACCACCGCGACGCCCGCGTTGTTGACGACGAGATCGACGCCGCCGATCAGCCGGTCCGCCTCCTGCGCCAGCCGCTCCACCGCCGCGAGGTCGCGGACGTCGCACTGCACCGCGTGCACCTTGGCGCCGCCGCGCTTCGCCGTCGCCGTCGCCGCCGCGAGATCGAGATCCGCGGCGATCACCCGCGCGCCCCGCGCCGCGAGCACGTCGCACAGCGCCGCGCCGAGGCCGCTGCCCGCGCCCGTGACCACGGCGCGCGCGGCATGCGGGATCATCGCGCCCCCGCGAACGAATCGATCAGCACGGCTGCCCCTGCATCACGCTCGCGCACGATACCACGGCTCACTCTTCGTCCGAGTCCTCGCGCTTCTCGTAATCAGAGTATCCCCCCGCCAGGGTGAGGTCGCAGGCCGCGCCGCCGGCAGGCGTCCACGTGCCCGTGCCGGCCGCCTCGCGGCCGCCGGTCGAGGCGAACCCGCAACGGGACGAACCAGCTCAGGCTTCGCGTGCGGCGACAGTACGCGGGCGCAGGATCTGCGGGTAGCCTGCGCCCATGTCTCTCGCGTGGCGCACCCATCCCAACGCGGCAGGCCCGGCCTCGTTGCTGCTGTCGATCCACGACCAGTTCCGCGCCGCGAGCGCCCGGCTCCAGGTCGTCGACGTCGCCCTCGCGTCGCGCATCTTCGTCCCGCTCGCGCACACGCTGCACCACCACCACCACGCCGAGGAGGTGATGCTGTTCCCGCTGGTCCACCGCCGCACCGGCGACGCCCCCGCGCAGCTCGTCACCGATCACGAGGAGCTCACCACCGCGATCGCCGAGGTCGAGGCCGACGTCAGCCGAGCGACCCTCGCGCGCTTCCACGACGTCCTGATCGCGCACCTCGATCGCGAGGAAGCGCTGGTGATCCCGATCCTGCTCGCGATCCCCCCGCACGAGGCGTGGGCGGAGATCCACGGCTCGTGAAGCTCCCGCTGTCCGTTCTCGATCTCTCGCCGGTCGGCGCCGGCGTCACGCCGAGCCAGGCCGTGCGTGACTCGATCGCGCTCGCGATCGAGGCGGAGCGGCTCGGCTACACGCGCTACTGGTTCGCCGAGCACCACAACATGGCGAGCATCGCGACCTCGGCGCCGGAGGTGCTGATCGCGCACGCCGCGGCGCGGACCGAGCGGATCCGGCTCGGCGCCGGCGGGATCATGGTGCCGAACCACAGCCCGCTACACGTCGTCGAGGTGTTCCGCACGCTCGAGGCGCTCGCGCCGGGCCGGATCGACCTCGGCCTCGGGCGCGCGCCCGGCACCGATCCGCTGACCGCGTCGGCGCTGCGGCGCTCCGACGACGACGTCAACAAGTCGCTCGCCGAGCTGATCGCGTTCGAGAGCGGCGGGTTCCCCGAGCGCCATCCGTTCTCCAAGATCGTCCCGATGCCGTCCGACATCTCGGCGTGCACGATCTGGATGCTCGGCTCGACCCTCGCGGGCGCCTCGATCGCCGCGCAGCTCGGCGTGCCGTACGCGTTCGCCGGGCACTTCGCGATGCGACAGGCGCGCGCGGCGATCGCGCACTACAAGGCCGCGTTCGAGCCGTCGCGCCGGCTCGCGGCGCCGTACGCGATCTGCGCGGTGACGACGATCTGCGGCCCCGACGACGCCGAGGCCGAGCGCTGGGCCGCGCCGGTCCGCGTCGCGATCGTCAACTCGCGGACCGGCAAGCGCGCGCCGATCCTGACCGTCGACGAGGCCCTCGCGCGCGTGCTGTCACCCGAGGAGCAGGCGATCGCCGACGACTTCCTCGACGGGGCCGTGATCTGCGGGGCGCCGCGCGTCGCGTCGCGCCTGACCGCGCTCGCCGCCGAGGTCGGCGCCGACGAGCTGATGCTGTCGTCGCTGGTCCCGAGCTTCGCCGACCGCCGCGCCTCGCTCGAGCGGATCGCCGCCGCGATGGCGGACGGGTAGCGATCGGTGGAGCACGACGACGAGGCCTGCGCGCGGTGTGACCGCGCGGCGGCGGTGGATCCCGACGCGTGGCGGGACGCGTCGATGCCGGTGGCGCTCCGGGAGGCGCTGGTGCGATGCGCGCGCTGCCTCGCGCGCGACGGCGCGACGATCGATCGCGCGCACGTCGAGGCGGCGCATCGCGCGTTCGGCGAGGACGCGGAGCCGCTGGAGCCGTGGCTCGCGGCGCGCGCGATCGCGGCGCGGCCGGACCTGGCGGGCGCCGCGCTGCTCGTGGCGTCGTCCGATGCCGTGCTGGTGCAGGCCGAGGAGAACCACCGCAAGCGACTCGACGCGCTGATCCGCCTGGACGCGCCCGAGGTCATCCTCGCGCAGGCGCGCGCCGACCTGGCGGACGCCGCGGCGCGACCGGTCCGGCTCGAGTGGGAGCGCGTCGCGGTCTGGCCGACGCCGGGTCGGTTCGCCGGCGCGGTCGCGTTCGGCGAGATCGCGCGAACGCTGGCGGCGCTCGCGATCCCGGCGCTGGTCGAGGACCCCGGCGAGCTCCTCGCGGCCATCGACGCAGCCGCGTCGGGGCTCGTGCTCGACGCGGACCGCCTCGCGCAGCGTCACGCGCTGGCGGCGGCGGCGGGAGCGACGCGCGATCCTCGCCGGGCGCGCGGGCTCGAGCTCGCCGCCCGGTTCCTCGACGAGCTCGGGCACACGGGGCTGCGTGACAACCAGGACACGCTGGTCGACGACTGCTACTTCACGCTCCACCACCACGGCCTCGAGGCCGCCGCTCGGCGCGTCTACCCGACGTGGCTCGACGACGCCGTCCCGCGGGCGTGGCGGCTCGCGCGCGACTACACGACGAGATAGAGGAGGAGGCCGACGCTCCACAGCGACAGGCCGACGATGCCGAGGGTCGTCGCGGTCTTCGCCTGGTCGAGGTACTGGTGGCCGAGGTTGTGCTGCGCGACGGCGGACCGCACCACCCCGGCGCGGATCAGGGCGCCGGGCCCGAAGATGAAGCCGAAGAAGACGATGCTGACGATGCCGGCGGTCATCGCCGCCCGCGCCTGCGCGTGGATCTTCTGGAGCGCGGCGGCGCGCGTCGGATCGAGCTGCTGCATCGGGGGCGGTGGATACCCCGCGGGCGGCGGCGGTGGATAGCCTGGCGTCATCGTCGCTCCCTCGATTGGTTCGCGCTCTTGTACGCGACCGGCGCTGCGAGTCTTCCTGAGACTACCGCAGGCGGACCGTGCGATCCGCGCCCGCGGGACGAGGTAGCGCCTCGGCGGGTGGCGCGCCGGCGGCGTCGGCGAACGCGAGGAGCTCTTGCGCGAGCGCGAGCGCGCCGGGCCGCGCGCTCGGCTCCTTGGCGAGGCAGCGCAGGACGAGCGCGGACAGCGTCGCCGGCGCCAGCGCGTCGTCGAGCCGTGGGGGCGCGCGGTGGACGTGATGATCGAGCAACGCCATCGTGCTGCCGGAGAACGGCGGCGCGCCGGCGATCAGCTCGTGCAGCACGACCCCGAGCGCGTAGACGTCCGCGGCCGGGCCCACCGCCGAAGGGTCGGCGATCTGCTCGGGTGACATGTACATCGGCGTGCCGACGACGTCGTTCGCCGCGGTGCCGTCGGAGTCGTGCACCTTCGAGATCCCGAAGTCGAGCAGGTGGATGCCCGGCGCGCGCGTGGTCAGCATGACGTTCGACGGCTTGACGTCGCGGTGCACGATCCCCGCGGCGTGCGCGGCCGCCAGCGCATCGGCGACCCGCGCGCCGATCCTCGCCGCCGACGCGGCCTCCCAGCGGCCGCGGGTCAGCGTCGCGGTGAGGGTCTCGCCCTCGACGAGCTCCTGCAGCTGGTACAGCCGACCGTCGTCGGTGATCCCGACGTGCAGGGTGGGCACGACGCACGGATGGTGGACGGCTGCCGCCGCCTCGGCCTCGGCCGCGAACCGCACCCAGACATCGGACGACACCCCGCTATCCGGGCGCAGCACCTTCACCGCGACGTCGCGGCCGAGGATGCGATCGGCGCCGCGGTAGACGTCACCCATCGCGCCGCTGCCGAGCGCGCCACGGATCTCGACGCGGCCATCCAGCGTGTCGCCGATCGCGAGCGCCGCGTGGGTGCGCGGCCCCAGCGCGAGGAGCGCGTGGGCGAGCTGGCGCGACCGATCGATGACCTGCGCGCGCAGGTGATGGTTGAGCCGATCGATCTCGGCCGCGCGCACGACGATCTCGTCGACCTGCACCCGGACCCGTAGCTCCAGGTCGCGATTGAGCGCCTCGAGCTCGGCGGCCTGGCGCTGGATCGTCAGCCGCGCGACCAGCTCGGCGCGCGCCGCCACGATGTTGATCCGCGCGATCAGGAACGACAGCATCGTCACGCCGACCGCCGGGGTCAGCGCCATGAGCCGCAGCTCGCGCGACGAATGGAACCACAGCACGCCGATCGTCAGCGCCGCCAGCGCGGTCCCGAGGATCAGCAGCGTCTCCCACGCCCGCTGGCTGAACAGGATCGTGACGCCGAGGATCGCGATCGTGAACACGTTGATGTTGCCGCTGTGGCGCTGCGCGTTGATCGATAGCCCGGTCGCCAGCAGCACGTAGACGAGCTGGAACAGCAAGCTCGCCGCGCCGCGCCACCCCGGTGGCCACCGTGGCTCGGCGTACACCGCCACCGACGCGAGCCCGATCCCGATCGGCACCGCCGCGAGGTGCAGCATGCTCACCGTGGCGTCGAACTCCGGCACCGCCGCGAACGGCCCGCCGGCCGGCCAGTACAGGATCGCCACCAGCAGGTGCACCGGCACCAGCGCGATCACGGTCCCGCGCGCGTTCCGCCGATTGCGCTGCCGCCGCTCCTCCTGGAACCGCGCCTCGTCCTCGGCGCTCAGCCGCGCCCCGACCAGCCGCCCGGTCAGCCGGTCGCGCAGGCTCGGAGCGGTGGCGGGCATCTGTTGCCAGGCTACTACTGGCCGTGCGCAGATGGCATGCGCCGATCCGCCGTCTCGCACGTTGATGGCTGGCCATGTCGAAGCTCGCGTGTCTCGTGCTGATCCTGGTGAGCACCGCGACCGCGGTGGCCCAGCCGCCGCCGCCGCCCGAGCCGACGCCGGGACCGAGGCGGCCGGCGATCGAGTGGTCGTCGTGGGTCCGCGTGGCCTATGGGGTCGCGCACCACGACGACGCGCCCGGCGCGGCTCGCCTCGTGACCCCGCCGGCCGAGTCACGCGATCTGGGCTTCGAGGCCGGGCTCGGCGTCGATCTCACCGCGCCGCTGTCGTCGAGCGGCGATCGCCGCTTCGGCATCTGGGCCGAGGCGCGGACCTCGTCGTTGCCGGTGGTCGGCGCCGAGCTGCTGATCGGCGCCGCGCCCGCCCGGCTCGACATGTTCTTCTACGAGGGTGAGGGCGTCCTCGTGGTGCGCGGCGGCGGCAACTCGCAGGTCGTCACCGCGTCGGTCGCGTACGGCTATCGCGCGCCGTGGAACCTGTTTGGTCCGTGGACCGGCGCCACCCGCTACATGATCGGCGCCCGCGTCGTCGCCACCGCGACGCGCTCGATCGAGGACGCCGACGACTGGGCCGTCACGCTCGGCCTCGAGGTCGAGCCGGTCGGCGCCCTGCGCTACCTGCTCGGCGTCCGCGCCTGGTACTAGAGCTTCTCGCCCAGGTAGACGCTGATGCCGTGGCCGGTCTCCTCGTGCCAGCGCTGGACCTTGATCGCGGCCCCCGTCTTCTTGTGATCGGCCTTCCACGTGGTGCTCGGCCCGTCGTCGGCGCGTTCGCGCGCGCTCCACCCGCTCGGCGCGCAGCCCCCCACCTCCGTGACCACCTCCGTGTACGCCGCGGCTGCGTCGGCGGCATCGACGAACAGCTCGCAGCGGAGCTGGGCGTCCGCGATCACGCAGTCCATCGATCCCAGCGACAGCGAGGTCTCGTAGACCCCCTCCTCGATCTTGGCGCCGCGCACGGCGGCGAAGCCGTCCTTGCTCACGGCCTGCACGTTGGTGATCTGCTCGCACAGGCTCGCGTACCGCGGCGAGTGATCGATCTGGATCGCGAGCCGGTACGCGACGGTCGAGGTCTCCGCAACCGTCGCCGTCACGTACATCAGGAGCACCCGCGGCTGGTCGAACCCCGCGTGATCGGCCGACCACGCGGTGATCGTGAGGTCGTCCTCCGTGGTCGTGTTGGTCGTCCAACCTGACGGCAAGCAGGCCCCCAGCTCTTTCATCCAGCCCTGGTAGCCCGTGTCGAGCTCCGATCGGTCCGCCGTCACGAACACCGGGCAATACAGCGCGCCGTCCGAGCCGCGCACGCGGATCTCGCAGGGGACATAGGCGAGCCGAGGCCCTTCGAAGTAGTCCTCGCCCTCGTCTTCCTCACCCTCCGGATCTGGAACGAGCGCGCCGCGTTCACCCTCGAACTGCGTGCTCGTCGCCGCGACCGCGCGATCGACGGCCGTACACAGCTCCGATCGCACCTCGACACCCGCATCGACAGCTGCCTCGACCACGGCCGGCAGGCAGTCCTCGAACTGCTGCCGCGAATGCGTCGTGAGCGTGCATCGGCGCTCCGCCTCGGACCACCCCATCGCGGCGCACTCCATCGCGACGATGCGGTCGTTGAGCGTGCTGAAGTCGAGCTGCTCGTTGGCGTAGTTGTCGACGTCGGCGCAGGTCGGCGGACCGTCCGACCGGGACGCGTCGCGCTGACCGCCGCCGCACGCCGCGATCGCCAGCACCCCGAGGATTCCGATGCGGTCGAGCATCGCGCGATGATGCCACGGCCTACACCGCGCGATCCCGGTCGGGGTGTCGCACGCGCGGATGGCCCAGCACGCCCCGAGCGCTGGCGCTCGGTCGTGGACGGATCGCCGGCGCCAAGTGACCGCAGTCGCTTGCGCGCGCAAGTGGCCCGGAAGGTGCTCAAGGGACCGGCGGGGAGAGACCACCTATGCTCATCAAGAATGTCCTGACTTTTCGTACCGCTCGCTTCTCGACCGTCGCCGTCGCAGCCCTGCTCGCCGCCGCGTGTGGAGACAACATCGGGCCCTCGGGCACCGGCGACGACGTGGACGCTTCCACGGATCTGATCGACGCCGAGCTGGCGGACGCGGTCCCCAACAACCCGCCCAACCCTGACGGCCTGGGCCCGGCGCCGGTCGTGATCGGCCTGGACGACGACCTCACCAAGGCAGGCGCGTACGTCCTGCTGGCCAAGACCGGCATCACCAATGTCACCGGCTCGCTGATCACGGGCGGCCACGTGGGGCTCAGCCCGGCTCCCGAGGGCGCGCTCACCGGGTTCAGCGAGACCGCGCACGCCTCCGACGTGTACTCGACCGCGGACGCGGTCATGGCCCCCGGGAAGATCTACACCACCGGCAACATCGAGCCGACGCCGACGAACCTGGGCCTCGCCGTGCTCGACATGCAGGGCGCCTACACCGATGCCGCGAGCCGCACGAATCCCGACGAGCTGAACCTCTCCGACGGCACGCTCGCGAACCTGAACTTCGCCCCGGGCCTCTATCGCTGGGGCTCGGACGTCGCGATCACGGACAACATCACGCTCACCGGCAGCGCCAACGACGTCTGGATCTTCCAGGTCACCGGCGAGCTGACCCTCGCGACCAACAAGGACATCATCCTCGCCGGCGCGGAGGCCAAGAACATCTTCTGGGTCGTCGCAGGTCAGGTCACGATCCACGCCGACGCGCACTTCGAGGGCATCATCTTCGGACAGACCGGCATCACGTTGCAGACCAACGCCACGTGGACCGGCCGCGCCCTCGCGCAGTCGCTCGTCGCGCTCGACGACAACGAGATCACGGCGCCCTGAGGGGGGGTCGACCCGAAGCGGCGTCGCGCCGGGTGAGTGGGGAGGTCGCCGCTACGTCACTGATCGAAGCCAAACGACTCGTCGTCGGCGATCTCGAGGCCCGACTCGTCGCTGACATCGGACGCGGGCCCACCGGCGGTTGGTTCGAGGTCCGGACGAAACAACCCCTTGAGCTTGCGCAACCCGTAGAGCGGCGTTCCATTCCGGTGCTTCTCGACCATGAAGACATCGTCGGCCTGGAAATCGAACGCCGCGTCCTCGCCAAGCAACACGTCGGCGGCGGCCAGTGTGCCCCTCGCCGTCACCCGCCCGCTGACGTTCCTCGACCTAGCGACGAGAACGTTCAGCATGGCGGTCTTGCGCAACTCGGTGACTAGCAACCAGTTGCTGCGCCAGTCGCCACGTCTCTGCGCCTCGAGCACTCCACGGCGAACCTCCGCGATGTTCGTGATGCGGAGCGTGCTTACCCCCTTCGCGGCGAAGGCCCACGAGTGCGCGCGTTCGAAGTGCACGTCCACACCGACGGAGAGATCGATTAGCCCTGCGGTCGCCTGTGAGTTCGACCGGCTGGTGAACGCGACGCCCTGGGACTTCTTCAAGTTCCCATCGGTCTGCTGCTCGTCGGTGTGCATCGCGATGTCGAGATCAGAGAGCATTCCGTCGACGTAGAACTTGCCGCGCTTGAGCGTGCCGTACGCGCCGACCTCCACACGGTCGAACGGGAACCAGGTTGGATACAGCGACAGCTCGTCTCGGAGCTCGTGCATGTATTGAACCGGCGCATCCATACGCGCGACACTAGCAGCAAGCGAAGCGTATGGCGGAACGGATCGACGTGTTGAGAATCAGCGCGGGGGAGTCGCGCGGGACGGGGTTCCTCGTCGCACCCGATCGACTCGTGACGGCGCTGCACGTGGTGGGTGACGCTCTTGATGGTGTATTCACCCCGCACGGGCGAATCGAAGCAGTCGCCCGCGTGTCTCGGGGAGACACATTCGGGCGGATCACGGTGACGTTGACTACCGAGGATGTGGTCGGGCTCGAACGCGATCGGGACTGGATCTGTTTCGCGGTCGACCGCGAACGTCTCGGCGAGGTCACCGTCTGGCCGGCGTCCGCCGATGCTCCAGTCACCAACGAACGCTGGGAAACCTTCGGCTTTCCGGACAGTTCACCTGACGACGGCAAGGGGACAACGGGCAGCATCGCGGGGACCAACGTGATCACCCGGATGGGATCCATGCAGGTTGGTCTGCTCCAACTCTACTCGCGCGAGGCCGCCGCGGGGATTGGTGGGCGAGTCCGCGGCTATTCGGGCGGGCCGGTGATCGTCCGCGGCAACGTCGTGGGGATCTGCTCGGCGGCGGCGAAGGGAGAGCATGCCCGTGCGGACGAGGGCACGCTGTACGCTGTGCCGCTCGCGCCGATCGCGGCGAAGCTCGGCCTGACCCTCGGCGTCGGCGCGCGCCTGCCGGACGACATCGGCTATCCAGCGGAGCCGTTCCGCGGCCTGCTCCGATACACCCGCGCGGATGCACGCGTGCTGTTCGGCCGCGATCGAGAGATCGCAACCGTCCTGGCTGCCATCGCCCAGCGAGGCGTGGGAATCACGTTGCTCACCGGCCAAGCGGGTAGCGGCAAGTCATCGCTGCTCGAAGCCGGCGTCCTTCCACGGCTCGAGGGTACGCATGAGCGGCGACTCCAGCGCATCGAGCGCCACGACCTCCGCGGCGCGTGGACGCGGGCGACAGCAGGAGACTGGAAAGCGGAGGAGGCCGCGATGGGCAGACCGTTGCTCGTCGTGCTCGATCAACTCGAGGAGGCCTGGCAAGAGGACGGCTCCGAGCTGCGCGAGTGGATTCGCGCCGATCTCGGTGCGTGTTTCGATGCCGGAGGGTGGACTCCGCGAGGTCGCCTGATCCTGTCCTACCGGAAGGAATGGACTGCAGAGATCCAGAGCGCGCTGCTCGACGGCGGGGTGAGTCGATGGCGACCCATTCACCTCCCGCCGCTCGATCGGGGATCGGTCGTGAGCATCGTCCACGGGGTTGGCGCGATCGAAGCCTACCAAGTGGTCGTCGAGGCGGGTCTCGGCGATCGTGCGGCCGATGCACTCCTCGCCGATCGCGATGCGCCTCGGGCGCCTACGTTGCAGGTCTGGCTCACCGAGATGCTCGCACGTGTGACCGAACGTCCACGCCGGCTTTCCTTACAGGACTTCGAACGACTCCTGCGCGACGGATCCAGCCTCGGCGACTTCCTCGACCGACAGCTGACCACCGCGCCGCCCGCGGCCGTCGAGAGCGGGCTCGCGCTGGATCTCCTCGCGTTCCATGTCGGCCCGCTCGCAACGTCGATCGGCCGCACGCATCATGAGCGTGAGGCGGCGTACGCGGGCGTCGAACACGCCGAGCTCCTGGCAAAGCTCGAGCACGCCAGCCTGCTTGTTCCACTCGCGGATCGGAGCGGGTACCGGCTTGTCCACGACACGCTGGCTCCCATCGTGCTCGCCCGTGCGGCTGCGTCGTTCCGTCCGGCACAGCGGGCACGACAGATTCTCGACGGCCAGCGCCTCGAGTGGCGCGCGGGACCCGCGACAGACGATGCGCGGCACCGTCTGTCCCCGGTGCTCTCGCCGGCCCTCCTCTCGATCGTGCAAGACGGAATCGTGGCGATGCGCGCGATCAGCGGGGAAGAACGGTCACTCGTCGCCGCAAGCGCCGAAGCGCAGACCACGGCTGCGGCACGCGCGGCGGCGGCGAACGATCCAGCGGACGCTATCTCGCGGCTCCTCACCGACGACGCGCTCCTGGAGTCACCCGCGAGAGACCGCGTCGGGTTCGATCTGGACCGCGCGTCCTGCCTTCGTCCGATCGCGGATGCGGTACCGCGAGCGATCGCGGTCGCGCGCCGGGGTGCAGTCATCGCCCTGTTGGTCGACGCCAAGATCTGGATCCTGCCCACCGCCGATCCTGCGAGAGCGTTCGCGATCGATGCCCCGCCCGGCGTCGAGATCATCCAGTGTAGCCATGCCGGCAAGCAGATCGTCTGCGGCGGGGCAACGGGGCTTCAGGTCGTAGATGGCGAGACGGGACGGATGGTGGAGCTCGCTGGCTCCGCACGAGCGGACGACGCGCTTTTCGTCAGCGACGGCGGCGACGTCGTGCTCGTGCAGACCCATGGCATCTTCGGTTTTCGGGCCGGCAACGCGGAGGCTTGGCGCAAACGTCGGCGCACCGACGACACGTGGATTCACACCGTCGACGGACTCACTGGCGGCGCGCCGTACCTGGTGTGCCGCGAACAGAGTGGGTCCAGAGAGTTCGTTTCGTGGTTCGACGCGGAGGGAAAGGCAGGCAGCCGCGAGGTAGAAGGCGTCGTGGTGGTCACCCTCCACGACGCGCTGCCGCGAATCAGCATCGCGACCCGACGCAACAACGCATGGCACGTCGCCGTGATCGATCTGCTCACGTCCCGGACACTGAATGAGCAGGACCTCCCCAGGACGTCGTCGGATGATGGATGGATCGATGTCGTCTTCGACGGAGAGGATCCGCGACCGATCGTTGTCACGGCGGAGCTGTCGTCGCATCCAGGCGAATCGGCCCCCGTACGCACGCAGCTGATCCTCCGTGGGACGGTGCCCGTGCAGCCGTCAATCCCGCTGCTCGGATGGGAACGACCACTTGCCCTAACCATTGATCGGATCAGCCGCCGGCCACGGCTGCTCACCACGTACCGCCTGCTCGACATGTCGCCCAAAGGGGAGATGCGCGTGACCGAGCTCGGCAAGCTCCCCGAAGGGGCGAAGCGGGTGCAGCTCGTAGCCTCCGGAGAGCTCACACTCGTCGCGCTGGAGCACGGCGATCACCGGAACCTCTACGCGATCAGCAGAGGTTCGATCGTTTCGTTCACACCCAAGACGTTCGTGTTGTCGCCCCGTGGGATCGGATGTGCGACGACCGGCGAGCGGTGTTACATGATCTCCGCGAGCGCGCGAGTCACTTCGAAGTTCGTCATCAAGGTCACCAAGCACCGCATCTCCGCAGCCCAGCTCGATGGCGGCGCATTCATGACCGCCGATACAACAGGCGAGATCAGTGTGTACGAGGGCCAGCGCCTTCGCGAGCGGACGAGAATGCAGCTGGTGGACGGCGAGGCGGTGGTGATGCTCGCGAGCGCCGCGACGTCTTGGTTCGGAATGACGAGCCGACGCCGGATTCATGGCTTCGCGAGCGACGGACGGCTCCCGTACACCTGCAGCGTGCCCGAGATCGGCGACGGGCCGCCCTCGTCCTTCGCATGCTCCCCTGACGGTCGCTGGCTGATCGCAGGCACCGAGGGGGCCCCCAATGCGACTTGGCCGCTGCACGTCTGGAAGTTGGGACCTGGGGTACGCGAGCGTCGAGCCATTCCGCTCACGGTTCCCAACCTCGGCGACATGGGCCCTCACTACGCCTATTCTCCGGACGGTCGGTGGCTGGCAACCAGTGCCAACGATCCCGTCGTCATGGTGTGGGAACTGACCGGCGACGTGGCACTCCGCAGACACCTCATCGATCCCGGTGGCGGCTTCGCCGGGTCGACTCGTTGGGTGCTCGCGCTTCGGTTCACGCCCGAAGGCAAGCTCGCGGTGGTCTGGGACAGCGCGCGCATCGATGTCTTCGACGTCGAATCCGGCGCTACGCTGGCGACCCACCGGGCACGACAGTCTCGTACGGCCGACCGCGCGATCTTGTCCCCGGCCGGCCGATGGGCTGTCGTCGACTGGCATGACGGCCGCTGGCTGTTCTCGCTGCGGGATCTCTCGCGCCGTATCCTCCTCTCACGCACGACCCTCGATGATCTCGTCGCGATCGACGACCGAGCGCGCTGGCTGCTCACGGGAAGAACGGCCACGAGGCAGCTTGCGTCGATCTCTCCGTTCGCAGAAGCCCCCGAACCGATCGACCTCGGGACACCTGACTGGGCCTTTCTCCGCCCCGACGGCAACCAGTTGATCACGGTCATCGGCCCACTAGGTACCGTGACGCGCATCCGTCTCGACACGACTCGCGCGCTCCGCGAGTCCGTTGTCTGCGTCGAACGCTGACGGCCGTACGCGGGCGATCCGCGGCGGCGCGCTCGCACGTCGAAGCGCTACTCGGCCCTGACGAGGTCGACCGCCGGCAAGAGATCGCCCATCTCGCCGGGCTCATCGCCTCGGGTGACGTCGTCGCCGAGCCCGAGCCCGAGCTCGCCGGAGTAGTTCGCCCCCCAGCACTTGACCGTGTGGTCGTCGAGCAAGACGTATCGTTTCCACGCCACCAAAGCGAAAGGGCCACGCATCTCTGCGTGACCCGGACCGCGGGCCCGGGCTGCTCGTGGTGCTCGTCCTGATCGCGCGAGCCGGCGTGCCTCGGCGATCGCCGCACGGAACCCCGCGATGCTACGTGCGCGGCGTCCCGAGCGTTGACAGCACGTCGCGCGCGGCGCGTGGGCCGGTGTCAGCGCGTCAACGCTTCTTGCGGGCGGGCTTCTTCGCCGGCGTCTTCTTCGCCTTCTTCTTCGCCTTCGACTTCGACGCCGAGAGGGCGACGCTCAGGGCCGCATCGAGCTCGGCGTCCTCGCACTCGACGCCGCCCTGCATGATCGACGCGAGCTCCGTGGTCGTGCCGGTCTTGAACACGCTGCCCGAGTCGCCGGCGAACCGGATCACGTCGAAGGCCCGCGTGCCGAGAGTGATCGTCACGAGCTCGATCGTCGAGCCGAACGACGTCTCGCTGCCATCGTCGGGCCCGAAGCGGCGCTCGATCGATACGGTCTTGCCGTCGTAGGCCGTGGCCGCGGCGAGGAGTTGCTTGGTCTGGATCGGGGAGAGGTCGCGAGGTGATCGCGGTCGCGTGGTAGCGCCAACGCTCACCGTCGGTGCGGGCTTGCCCGACAGTGCGGCAGCGATGACCGGTGCCTTCTTCGCGAGCTTCGCGAGGGCCGCGCGTGCTTTGGTCGGCGGCATCAGCTCGCTGTCCTGGCTGCGCTCGAAGATGAGGTTCACCAGCTCGGCGGTCGGGAACACCGAGAGCCATGCGAGGCCACCGTGCACGGCCTCCGTCGAGCCAACGCGCTTCAGCGAGGCGAGGATCGCGGGCATCTGACGCAGCTCGGGAAGCGCAGCGAGACACCGCTTCGCCTCGTCGAGGTGGTCCACGTGCTCGGGAACCGGCAGCAGCATCTCGAGCTCGGCATCGATCGGCTTCTTGGTGCGGACCAGCGCGGTGAAGATCAGCCAGCAGATGCCGTTGTGCGGCGCGAAGCCCGCGCGCCCGCTCCATCGCTTGAGCTTCTCCCTGGCGAGCTTCGACGCATCGAAGCTGCCCGGTATGTTGTAGCGCTTGCGAAGGGCGGCGAGATCCAGCGGAGGCACGCCCCCGAATCTACTGCGTCAAGGCGCCTTGGTCTTTGCGAGCGCGGGGCAACTGCCCGGGGCGCTGCTGGCCTTGTCGACGATGCCGCTCGGGGCGTCGGCCGGAAGCGTGTCGCGCTTCTCGATCGCGGCCTTGATGGCGGCGCGGCTGGCGTCGGGCGAGAGCGGTGGTTGCCTCGACTAGGGGGGCGCGCTGACCGCGAGCCGCCTGGCGGCAGCGCGCGCGCACGACGCGGTCTACCTGTTGACCACGACTGCCGCGGACTTCTACGCGCGGTTCGGCAGGCTTCCGTTCGTTCCCACGCGCGGAGGTGCCCGTGGCGGTCGCGCGCTGCTCGGAGTTCGCGTCGATCTGGGTGGGGTCGATGCGAGCAAGGGATCGAAGAAGGACGGCGCCCTGTGCGTATTGTGCTGTCGCGCGAGGGACGGAAGCGGAGCACGTCTTCCCCGAGAGCTGGTATCCGGACGGGACTGTCCCGAGCAGCATGCTGACAGTGCCGGCATGCCGGCGCTGCAACGCTTCGTATGGAGTGCTCGAGGAAACCCTGCGGCTGCCTCTCGTTGCTGGACTGCAGAGAGGTGCTCCAACGTCTATCGGAGTTGTCGAACGCGCGCCAGAGTTCATACCGGCGCTGACGAACTGATCGGATGACGCGGGGTTGCGCGACGACGACCAGATCTTGAGGTGGTGGGAATCCGGAGGCGCTGGTGGCGGTTGCCGAGGTGATGGAAGC